>ERZ1370068.4524-contig-3592_pt1 | contig 58182 bp, 78 predicted proteins | sample MGYA00561227_ERZ1370068 | MGnify/ENA primary metagenome ERZ1370068 (study PRJEB38410, sample SAMEA6850437) | metagenome | study: Metagenomic assessment of the ecological functions of the soil: analysis of the soil microbiota associated with the... | reverse complement strand
ACGTACTTCGTTCAGTTACGTATTACTCGTTGCACGCCTTCAGTATCAATCTTGCGCGATCTCCAAAAATCGAATTCCGATTTCGGAAAATCATTGCCGACCATGCCGACGAGCCGAACCGGCGAAAAGAAACTTGCCGCAAGTGCGGCATGCGAAAGCCGAGCCGCCTAACAATTCCGAGTGTTCCTCCACCGGCGTCTTAACCGTGTCGATTGCAATGGAGCCAACAATGAGGACGGACATGATCAGAATGACGAATGGGGAAAATGACGAATGACGAATGACGAATGACGAACTAATGACAGCTCGAATGACTAACGCCATTCCGTGCGAATTTGTAATGGGAACGTCGTCATTCATTGTTTTCCGCTCCGCCAAATCTTACAAGCAGATGCACCGCCTAACAATTCCGAGTGTTCCTCCACCGGCGTCTTAACCGTGTCGATTGCAAGTGGATCCAACAACGATGAGAACGAGACATGATCAGAATGACGAAATCCGAATGCCGAAGCTCGAAGGAATGCCGAAGCTCGAATGACGAAGTCTTTGGACGTCGCAGTGGTTTCGTTCTTTGCATTATGCCGGCAAATTTTTCATTTGCTTCTCCAAATCACGGAGAAGATTAAATTAAGTTCTTTGCTTCAGAAGCCACAGCGTGCGAGCCTGTGGTTTCAACTCGGCACCGCTCTAACGATCATCCGAAGAAAGTGCTTCGCTTCGCGTGCCTCCTTCCGGCAGGTCTAATGCTTTCAAAACTCCTTTTTCGAAACTGCGTCGTCGGCTTCGACATAATTCGCGCCAACACTCGTCCGCTACCGACGAGTTGACTAATCGAACGACTCGTGACTGATCTTGCGGAATCTGTTTTACGAAATCAATAATTGCTTCACCGAATCGCGCTGTGCGCTCTTCCAAATCGTAAACACGCGGTTTCACCGGTTCTTCGCGGACCATGTGATTCAGCGTCGTTACCCCAGAACGACTCGTCGGCGCTGGTGTTTCGGTTTTCCGACTTCGTCATTGTTTCGTCATTCGACATTGTCGAGCTTCGTCATTGACCAGCACCTCCTTCGTCATTCGTCATTCGAGCTTCGTCATTGATCAGCATTCCTTTCGTCATTCGTCATTCGAGCTTCGTCATTGGCATTCACGCCAGCATATCTGTGGCGCAGCGCGCGTAATCAACAACGTTGTGCGCTTTCAGTAGCGCTGAAACCATAACAACGCGCTTTGCGCCGGCGTCAAGCACGCTCTGTAGATGTGTCGATATTGATGCCGCCGATACAGAAAATCGGCAGGTCCACTTCTGTGTGAACGCGTCTGATGTTTTCAAGACCAATCGGCGCGTAATCAGGTTTTGTCGGAGTCGCGAAGATCGGGCCGAATCCGATGTAGTCCGCACCTTCGCGCTGCGCGGCGCGCGCTTGCTCCAGGCTGTGCGTGGATTTGCCGACCAAAATGTCGCGGGCCGCTTTCTGTCGCACGATTTCGACCGGGTCATCATCCTGGCCGACGTGCACGCCTTCGATCGGCACGCGCCTTGCGATTTCAGCGTGATCGTTCACGATCAGTGGGATGGAAGATTTCGCTGTCAATTCATGTAACTCTGCTGCGAGATCCACGAGTTCGCCGATTGATTTGTTTTTCCGCGTAGCTGAATCAGATCGACGCCACCCTCGATCATTTGCTCCACAATGCGAGCAGCATCGCCTCGTTCCACGTAGCCGAGGTCAATGATCCCATAGAGACGACAATCATGCAGTGGCCTCATCAAACGTTGTAGTGTCCGACTCGTCCGCCGGAGCCTCGGCGAAGGATGTCCTCAGTGGACCGCAGCCGCGCCGAACCCAACGCGCTGAGGACAGCGCACGCTGACCGCACGCAGCGTTTCACTCATGCAAACGAAGAGGCCGCGACTTTAGATTGAGTTTGCCAGCTGAAATGAGGCGGTCGATCAAACCGGTGTCGTAGTTTCCATCGCGAAAATCGCCGTCTCGCATCATGGCGGCATGAAACGGCACGGTGGTCTTAATACCGGTGATGTGAGTACTCGTCCAGAGCGCGGCGCATTCGATCGATGGCATTGATCCGTGTGGAGCCGACCGTAATTATTTTCGCAATCAGCGAATCGTAATATGGCGGCACGGTGTAGCCGGTATAAACGTGCGAGTCGATGCGAACGCCGCGGCCACCTGGCGCATAATAAAAATCGATGCGGCCCGGCGTTGCCTGGAAGTTGTTGGCCGCATCTTCGGCATTGATACGGCATTCGATCGCGTGCAGCCGCGGTTCCGCGCGCGCGACGTGCGGCGAAAGCGGCTGGCCCGCGGCGATGCGGATCTGCTCCTTGACGAGGTCGCATCCATAAACTTCCTCCGTGACGGTGTGCTCCACCTGGATGCGTGTGTTCATTTCCATGAAGTAAAAATGCCTGTCCCGGTCGAGCAGAAATTCAATCGTTCCCGCGTTCTCGTATCCGACTGACTTGGCCAATTTCACGGCAGCATTTCCCATTTTCCTTCGGAGACTCGGCGTCATCACCGCCGACGGGCATTCTTCAATCACTTTTTGGTTACGCCGTTGAATTGAGCAATCGCGTTCGCCAAGATGGATGATGTGGCCATGGCTATCGGCCATGATTTGAAATTCAATGTGGCGCGGATTGAGGATCAGCTTTTCCAAATAAACCTGATCGTCTCCAAACGCTTTCTGCGCCTCATGACGCGCGCTATGGAAAGCGGATTTGAGGCTGGGCTCATTATGCGCAGCGCGCATGCCGCGGCCGCCACCGCCGGCAGCCGCCTTGATCATCACCGGGTACTCCAAGTTTTTCGCGATCTTTATCGCATCGTCCTCTGTCTCGACGATTCCATCGCTGCCGGGCGTTACCGGCACGCCGATTTTGCGCGCCGCCGCGCGAGCAGCGTTCTTGTCGCCCATCGATTGCATCGCACGCGAGGAAGGGCCGATGAACTTGATATTGCAGCTTTCGCAGACCTCCACGAAATGCGGATTCTCGGCGAGGAACCCATAGCCGGGATGAATCGCGTCAACATCGCCGATCTCGGCGGCGCTCATGATCCGATCAATTTTCAAATAACTTTCAAGGCTGGGCGCCGCACCGATGCAGATCGCTTCATCGGCGAACTGGACGTGCAGCGAATCGACGTCTGCTTCCGAATAGACTGCGAGGGTGCGAACGCCGAGTTCCTTGCAGGCGCGAATCACCCGTAGCGCGATTTCTCCGCGATTAGCAATGAGAACTTTCTGGAACATGTGGGACGCGCGATTCGGCGCGCCCGGCGGTCGCGCCCTACCCTGTTCTTAACGGACCCTAAAAAGCGCCTGGCCAAATTGGACCGGCTTACCGTTCTCCGCGAGCACTTCGGCGATAACGCCGCTGGTTTCGGCCTTAATCTCGTTCATCACTTTCATCGCTTCGATGATGCAAACGACGCTGTCTTCGGTGACGGGTTTCCCGACTTCAACAAAAGAGGGCGCGTCGGGCGATGCAGCGCGGTAAAATGTACCTACCATCGGCGAAACGATCTCTTTCATCGGAACGCTTTCGATCGCTTTCGCAGCAGGCGGCGGCGGTTCGGCTGCTGCGACCGCGCCTTTGGCCGGACCACCGGCCGCAGCCGGTGCAGCTGTCGCCGATTGCGAAGCAGAAGCGCCTCTCTGCAGCTTCAGACGGAAACCCTCCTTTTCGATCTCAAACACGGAGAGATCGTGCTTTTTCATCAAATCGATGATCGCTTTGATTTCTTTGATGTCTTTGGAATCCAAGGCTAAGCTCCTAGTTAAGGCTGAGGGGTTTTAGGTAAAACAGTTTTGTTAGCCAGGTCAAGCACGGGAATCGAGGGTTCGATTACTGATTGATCGAGTAATAGCCTTTGAACTCAAGCATATTCCCTCCTCCATTATTCCATTACTCCCCTCCTCCACTTCGAAATCGTAGATGAGAGTGACGACTACGTGGTCGTCAATAAGCCGCCGTTTCTTCTCATCCATCCCACCAAGCCAAACGGCGCACCTACGTTGTGGAAGCAATTACGCGAGCTGCTCGCATTCGAGATCGCAAGCGGCGGACAGGTTTCAATCGTGAATAGATTGGATCGCGAGACGAGCGGCCTGGTGCTGGTTGCGAAAACTGCCGCAGCGGCACGCGACTTCGGGCTCTTGATGCAACGACACTCATTGCGCAAAGAATATCTCGCGATCGTTTGGGGCTGGCCTGAATGGGAGCGGAAGCTTGTTGACGCTCCGTTAGCTCGTCAGGGCAAACACCAAGACTCTGTGATCTGGCTCAAACAAATGATCCACGCCGCAGGCGCACCAGCACAGACGGAATTTTTGTTGAACGGCGGTTCAGAAGATCGGCATGCACTGAGGGATGTGGTTTCCATGAAATTTCATTCGACCCTCACCTCCATCCTCTCCCTGGCCAGGAGAGGAAGTCGCGAAGCGACAGGTGAGGGTTGGTGAGGAAAAGTTTTCTTTGATTCGCGCGATTCCGCGCACCGGACGCACTCATCAGATTCGGGTGCATCTCGCCTCAATAGGGCATCCAATTGTTGGCGATAAGATCTATGGCCCAGACGAGCAGTTGTACCTGCGTTTCATCGAAACTGGATGGACTCATGAGCTGGAACAGAGACTCCTGCTGCCACGCCATGCTTTGCACTCCGCGAAACTAGCCATCGAAGAAAAGCGCGAATGGACCAGCGCGCTCCCTCCGGATCTTGCCGAATTCTGTAACGGCGATTTCTGAGCGACACGCTACAGGAGCGGCAGTCTTTCGTCCGCCGCTGGGCGATCTGGAGATCGCCCTTCCTTGATTTTGGCGCGAAGCGACCGCAGCTACAGGAAATTGCAATCCGATCAAGCGTTCCTATCGTAGCGCGCGAATGAAATACCGCTCGCGCATGCGCTGTCCTGTTGTTTCTCAGCGTTTGCTTCCGGCTCTTCGGCGGCACGCCGGAAACCCAGGTGGAATCCGTGCGCAGCGACTTTAATCCCCAGCGATTCGAATTCGCAATTGAGTCCGGCTATTTGTTAGGCGCGATCAACGCCCCTGCCGGCTACGAAATCGGAGCTGAATTCCTGACGGGACGGATTCGTTGGGGAGTAGTAGACGGCGACACGTGGCTGCGCGGTTACCATCAATTTTATGTGAGCGCGATGGGAGAGCCGATCTTTCGCGGCATCGAGAACTACTATTTCGGATTTAATCTCGGCTTTCGCTACAATTTCGTGCCAAAGGGCAGCCGGTTCGCTCCCTACATTTCCGGCGGAGTAGGCGGAGGTTGGATCGACAGCCACGCAAATATTCCCGGCGCCCAGGGACAGGATTTCACATTCAACATTTTATCGGCCGCGGGCATTTCCTATATGGTGAACGATCATTGGAAACTGGATGTAGGCGCGCTTTACCAGCATCTGTCCAACGGCGGACAAACCGATCCTAATCCCAGCCTCAACCTGTTTGGCCCGCAGGTGGGCCTCACGTACTCGTTTTGAGCATGCCTTTGTCATGTTGAGCGGAGCGAAACATCTCTGGACAGTGCTGGGGCGCAGGACAGACAAATGATCAGAGATTCTTCCCGCGACTTCGCGCTCAGAATGACAATGACGATGAAGGTGACTGATGAAAACGTGCTCGTCGTCCGGCGCAGCTTGTTCGACGAACTTGGGGCTTTTCACGGCCTCAATTTCGCAGCCGCAAAAATATCTCGATGCGTTCCTCTCGCGTGGAAACAATTTCTTTGTCCCGCGCGCGGAAGCTGAGATCAATCCTGCGTACAAACAGATCATTCCTTACGCGCTCATCGCGTTTCAGAACAAAGTCGCTTACTACGTCCGCGGAAAGAAAGCCGGCGAACAGCGCCTGGTCGCGAAAGGCTCAATCGGGATCGGCGGTCACATGAATGAGACCGACGAATCTCTCTTTGCCATGGATGAGCAGGCGTATCGCGCGGGTGTGGAACGCGAAGTCAACGAGGAGATCAAAATCGACGCTCCGTTCGAAGATCGCATCGTTGCGCTTCTAAACGATGATACGACCGAGGTTGGGCGCGTGCATCTTGGCATCGTTCACGTGTTCAAACTGGCCGAGCCGAAGGTGGAAAAGCGCGAAGCGATGATCACCGGCCTGACATTTCTTGCGAAGGACGAATTGTTCGCGCGCCGCGAAACCATGGAGACGTGGTCGCAGATTTGTCTGGATTCGCTCGACCGCTTGTTGCTGTAGCCGCTTCCCTGTAGGAAGCGCAGCGCTGACTTCTTCTAGCCTCCAGCTCCAGGTGCAGCTGTAGATGCAGGTGGAGCTTCCGGTGCAGGCGCACCTGGAGATGCAGGTGGAGCTTGCGGTGCAGGCGCAGCTGGCGGTGGAGGTGGAGCTGCGGCGGGAGGAGCAGGTGCAGGCTGCTCCCTCTGCGGGATGAATGCGATCTCGTCAATCTGCCAACGGCCCACCGGGTGCGAGATCGTGAGGTCCATATCGGCGTATCTAGCTGGATAATATATCCGCGCATGGAAAGACCCGTGTGGCTCGAAGAATTGCGAATTAAATTCAATCTTGCCCTGAACGTCGACCGGCCGAACAGGCGCGCCCGAGCTTCACAATCTCGTTCATGAACTCCTGCTGTGTCGAAGCCGGAAAATTCACGCGGGCCTGCGGACTGAGCCGCGAATTGAAGAAATTGGCGTCGTGCTGGACAGCAATTTTCTGGAACGCTTCCTTGGCAAATTGCTGTTCCTTCTTTGGCCGAATTCTCTTTGCTGGAATTAAGCCACCACCACGCGCCACCAAGCAACGCCAGCACGATGATGAGCAGAACCACAACCTGCCCGGATGATTTCCGTTTAGAACTTAATTTGAATTGTTTCATCTTCGTTTAATAACCGAACCCCATGCTCTTGATTACTTCGCCGTTACGAATGAGCACAGAATGTTTTTGCTTGCCTGTATAAGAGCCAAAACGATTTCGTGCGTTCACAGTGAAATTAACGAGATAACCGGACACAGCTTCGCTGCCCTTGTTCATATCGGATGGTTTTGGTTCTCCGTTCCACTCAATGCGTGCGCTGTCCGGATCGATCAATTGCGTGTTGAGCCACTGCATAATGATCTCCTTATAATAGGTGGGGTAAGGGCCGTAGCGCGCGGTGTCTGCTGACGGCGTTTGGCCATTTAAGCTGGCGACAAAAGTCATTCCGAGCGCGAGCGCGCAAATCAGCGACTCCGACACGAGTGCTTTCATGTTGTTTGTTTACCATCGTTAACGGCGGCTAGTCCAGCCTAATGCGACGGTGACTGTCAAGCTTTAGAGAGCAGAGGCGGTTTCCTTACCTCAGGCTGCAGTCCCCGCCTGCACACGCAGCCCGATGTGGATTGCGTGGCATGATAACGCTGCTTTCTTTGACAACTCGGCGTGACCGACGTCGTGCCTCGTGCCCGTGAAGAAATTATTGCTTCCAATTGCGATAGTCACCTGGGTTGGTGATCTCATCGATGTCAGTTTTATCTGACGAAACTCCCGCGCAAACTTCAATTCAAAGTGCCACATCAGGCGCCACTGCGGACAAAATCAGCGGCACCCGGCAACGACTCCCCCGCCCTGCAACAGTCTACACCGCTTGATCCGGCTGCGGCGACACAGGCGTGGTTGGACAGTGTGCCGCAAGACAAGCGTGAAAAATCAGATGCCTACTTTGAGGGCGGTTACTGGCTGATTCTGTGGAATTATCTTCTGGCTGCTGGCATATCGATTCTGCTGCTGTCGTCGCGGATTTCAGCGCGGCTACGCGATTTCTCGGAACGACTAACGAGAGTCGAAAACGCTGCAAGTCGCCTGTTACAGCATTCCGTATTTGTTGCTCGCTTTTGTCTTGAGCTTTCCACTCAACGTTTACGAGCACTTCTTTCGCGAGCATCAATACGGACTCGCCACACAGAGTTTCCCGGCATGGTTTCGGGAGCAGTTGATTGGTCTTGGCATCACGCTCATCGGCGGCACGATCTTCTTCATCGTGCTGTACGCTGTGTTCCGGCGAGCACCGAAAACGTGGTGGATCTGGGGAACCGGCGTGGCTGTTGTTTTCTCGTTTGTTTTGGTCTTCATCGCGCCGGTATTCATTGAGCCGCTCTTCAACACGTATAAACCGCTTACGAAACCTGAAATCAGCGAGCCCATTCTCGCAATGGCGCGGGCGAATGAGATCCCGGTAAAACAGGTCTTCGAGGTGGATGCCTCGCGTCAGACGACGCGTGTAAGCGCGAATGTTTCAGGGTTCCTCGGCACGACGCGAATCGCGCTCAATGACAATCTGCTCAAGCAATGCACCGTGCCGGAGATCCGCGCGGTGATGGCGCACGAGATGGGCCATTACGTTCTAAATCACGGCGCGAAGCTGCTGACCTATCTCGGAATTTTCGTACTCATCGGATTCGCGCTCACTCGAATTCTGTTTGATGCAGCCGTCAGGCGCTGGGGCGACAAATGGGGCGTGCGCGGCATTGCCGATCCAGCCGGACTCCCGCTGCTGGCGTTGATTTTCAGCACATTGCTTTTTCTCGCCACGCCGCTTCTCAACACCGTGGTGCGCGTCACCGAGCGTGAAGCGGACGCTTTTGGAATCAACACCGCGCGTGAGCCCGATGGGATGGCAGAGGTGGCGCTTAAACTCGGCGCCTATCGCAAGCTCAACCCGACGCCGCTCGAGGAATTCATCTTTTACGATCATCCCAGCGGCCGCGCACGGATTCGCATGGCGATGGATTGGAAAGCAGCAAATCTATCTGCGGGGGAAAGTCCGAAATCCGAATCTCAAAATCCGAAAACAAACCGAGGAATGATTCCGTCAACCCATCTCGCGGGGATGCTGCGAAGGCGCGGCAGCAGTGGGAGCAGAGCCGCCCTTTCGGATCAACATCAAATTGCGAATGTAGATCAGCGAGTTGGGAAGATAGGCGAGGATGCCGACCGGATCGCGCTTGAAGATGAAATAAAGGCACATGATCACGCTGCCGGCGATGCTCCAATACCAAAACGAGACCGGGATCACGCTTTCGCCCTGCCGCTCTGAGGCGATCCACTGCACAAGGAAACGCATCGAAAACGTGGCGTTCCTGATCAGGCCGAGGATAACGAGATAGCTCCAGTCCAGCCCAAGGAACTCGGTATTCTTTGCCGATCCAGGTGATTGCGATAAGTGCGAGTGTGTTCATAAGATGCGGTTGTTTAATCTGTCGCCGCTCTGTTTCACAAGCGGCAGGCTGTAGCCGAGGGCGTCGACCTCGGCTCGTGGATGCGCAAGAGTGCGCTGCCGCGGTCATCGCCTCGGCTACAACCCTTCGGTTCGTTAGCGCAATCAACTGAGTCGGCGATTTGGTTCGCATCCGACGTATTTACCGCGCAACTCCGGGTTCCGACTACGCGGAACCCTTCATTCTCGATATGAGCGTATCGGCGATTGCAGCCGGAGTTTCCGCAACGGCGATTCCCGCGGCTTGCAGCGCTTCAATCTTTCCCGCTGCAGTTCCTTTTCCGCCGGAAATGATCGCACCTGCGTGACCCATCCGCCGCCCCGGCGGTGCTGTTTTTCCCGCGATGAATGCTGCCACGGGCTTTTTGCAGTTCGCTTTGATCCATTCCGCGGCCTCTTCTTCGGCGGACCCGCCGATTTCCCCGATCAAGATCATCGCATCTGTGCCCGGATCGTCATTGAACAATTTCACGCAGTCGAGATGCGACAGACCGTGAATCGGATCGCCGCCAATCCCGATGCAGGTTGATTGTCCATAGCCGCGTGATGTTAACTGCCACACCGCTTCGTAGGTCAGGGTCCCAGAGCGCGAGATCACGCCAATGTTGCCGGGCTTGTGAATGTAGCCGGGCATAATTCCAATCTTGCATTGCCCGGGTGTGATAATGCCCGGACAATTCGGTCCGATCAGTCGCGATTTCTTTCCGCGCATGAGCGCTTTCACGCGCATCATGTCCATCACTGGAATTCCTTCCGTGATGCAAACTACCAGCTCGACTCCGGCATCAACTGCTTCAAGGATCGAATCCGCAGCGGCAGGCGCAGGCACGAACACCATCGACGCGTTGCATCCGGTTTTTTGTCGCGCTTCCCAAACAGTATCGAACACCGGCACTTTGCCATCGAACATTTGGCCGCCTTTCCCCGGCGTGACGCCGGCAACCACGTTCGTGCCGTAGTCCATGCACTGCCGGGTGTGAAACGCACCCGCGCTGCCCGTGATGCCCTGCACAACGAGTCGCGTGTTCTTATCGACCAATACAGACATAATTGGAATGACGAATGACGAATGACGAATGACGAAATAATGACGTAGATCGAGATAACGAAAGCCTGCGGAATATGCGGTCATCCTGATTCGAGCTTCGTCATTTGATCATTCCTTCGACATTCGTCATTCGTGCTTCGTCATTTCCTCTTGTGAATCACCAGCTTGTTTCCGTCGGGGTCGCGAAATTGCGCCATCCAGCAAACGGGCGTCTCAGATCTTTTCCATATCGAACGTCACGCCGCGTTCTTTGAGCTTCGCGTACAGCATCATCGAAATCTTCCACCTCAAACGCGACGGTGGTTCCATCGCGCGAAGGTTTCCATGCCGGATGACAACCGACTCCGATCGTGGTCGGGCCAAGATCGTACTCGACCCACGCGCCATCCATCTGTGTGCGCGTCGGCTTTAACTCCAGCGTCTCCTGATAGAATTTTCGCGCGCGTTCCTTGTCAGATACTGCAATGGCAACAAAGGCCACTTCATTCGTGATCATTTGCAGACTCCTTTCTCGTTTTCGGGTTTGAGTTTGTGAATTATGAGCTTGTTTCCGTCCGGATCTTGCACCACCGCCATGTGACAACACGGCGTTTCAAAGGCTCAGCAGCGAATCGAACACCTTGACTTCTCAGCTGGTTAATCGCTTCGTCGAAGTCTTCCACCTCCAGCGCGGCACCTGTCCCTTGATCTGACGGCTTCCACTCCTCGCCGACATTCGCAATCGCGAGCGTGTTATCGCCGACCGTGTATTCGATCCATTTTCCGCCCATCATTTCGTCTGAGACCTGCAGGCCAAGAACATCCTCGTAAAACTTTCGCGCTCGCGGGATGTCAGTTACGGGAATTGCGACAAAACCGATTTCTTGATTTTCATCCTGCGGGTTTCCTTTGTTGTTGTTCCAACCAATCTGTCATGGTGCGAATAATCTTCGGATCGAACGGCGCCTGTTTCCCAGCGAACGCGTCAGCCATGCTCAGATAATGCTGTCCCCCGTGTCCCATCTCCGGCACTTCGATGAAACGCGCCGCACCGGGAACGTTTGCGTTCACAATTTGCGCGATCAGCTCAGAATCTTCGCGGCCCATGATCCAGTCGTATTGTCCGTGCAAGATTAGCGCCGGAACTTTCACACGGGACCAGGCAGCGGCCAGATTCAGCCTCTGCAAGTCTTGATAAAACTTCAGCGGTCGTCCGTAAAGATGCGTTTGGTCTTTCCCATCGGGCCATAGTTCTGCAAGCTCCGGCTTTTCTAAGATCTCCGGAACGCTGCGGCCCTTAATTAACCACTCATAATAAAGTGTGGTGGCGCCCTTTATCCGATCAGTCACTTCGCCCGGCGATTTTTTCATCAGAGCAAAAGCGCCGGCGTTCGATGTCGAGCATGTGCTCGAACCACGTTTTGACCCACCCACCGATCGTGATGTAGCCGCGCACCTGCGCCTGTTCTGATTCCGTCTCCGGAACCAAGGGTGCGAATCCGCCTCCGTTGCTGCTGCCGAAAATGTACACGCGGTCAGAGTCGATGAAGTCGTGATTTTTCAGCGCGCGGAACGCCGCGCGGTACCCGGCAAGCTCCGTGTCGAAATCGGTTTGCGAACAATCGCCTTCGCTGTCGCCGCAGCCCGGCTTATCAATCTTGAACAGGCAAAACCCTGGCGTTTGCGCGAGCCCGCGCAAAATCAATCCGATCGTATCTTTCGTGTCGGCCGGCGCTTCGACCGAGTCGCAACTCAGCCAACCGGTGAGAAAAATGACCGGCAATTTTTCTTTCGCGTCGCGCGGCTTGGTGATGATGCTGCGCAAGCGTTTGCCGTCAGGCATTGTCACCGAGTCGTAGATGACGTCGACGTTCGGATAAGCTTCTCGCGCGGCGCCTTTGATTTTACGCGGCAAATCGTCGGCGCGGAGCACGACTGCAGTATAACCGTCACTAAATGATCCATGCAGCTATCATTCGACTCTTCCGGAAGTTCAAATCCCAAGCCCCAAATCCCAGGCAAAGTTCCAAATCCCAAAATCACAAAGAGAAGTTGTCATTACTCGCTCTTTCGAAATGATCGACAGAGAAGATGAGCACTGAGCTCGCGAGCGTCCTCGGCCGAAACGCGTCGCGAGAACTCGCACGTACTCTTCGCTAAGCCCTGCATCGATTAGTCGCAGGAATAAGCCGGCTCTCTTTTGCCTCTTTTCTGCAAATCTTTACTCGCATCAGAAAATCTTTCTTGCTGAGCGCTTCGTCTGCTTCGATCCAGTTGGCAGCGACCGATCCAGACGCCCGGACTAATTGCCGGACATCCTCAGCATTACTGACGGCTCCTCGGCAACTGTTTAACGAATGTTCGCACTCGATTCTGCAAACCGAAACGTTCGATCTTCGAGATCGCGTCGTTTCGCGTCCCTCTTCCATTTTGCAATTTTGGAATTTTACTTTGGGATCTGGGATTTGGGATTTGGGATTTGCGGTTGCAGCCGCTGCAACCGCTTTCTGCGCTGCATCAGCGAGATCGTCCGCTGCGATCAGCGCGAGGCCACTTTCTTTCAACAACTGCTTTCCTTTCTCAACGTTTGTCCCTTCGAGACGAACGATCAACGGCACAGATAGCTTAATGCTTTTTGCTGCGTTGATGATGCCTTGCGCAATGATGTCCACCTTCATGATCCCGCCGAAAATGTTGACGAGGATCGCTTTCACGTGTTTGTCGGCGATCAGGACTTTGAACGCTTCGGTCACCTGCTCTTCCGTCGCGCCGCCGCCGACATCGAGGAAGTTAGCCGGTTCGCCGCCGTAAAACTTGATGATGTCCATGGTAGCCATGGCGAGGCCGGCGCCATTGACGAGGCACGCTATGTCGCCGTCGAGTCCAATGTAATTGAGCCCATGTTTTGACGCTTCGACTTCGCGAGGGTCTTCCTCAGCTACGTCACGCATCGCAGCGATCTCCGGATGCCGATACAGCGCGTTGTCGTCAAAGTTAAACTTGGCATCCAGCGCCAGGACTTCGCCTTTGTTTGTAACGACCAGTGGGTTGACCTCGACCATCGAGCAATCATACGCAATGAAAGTGCGATAAAGTCCTTCGAATAATTTTGACGCGTTCTTTAGCTGCGATGATTCGAAACCGAGTTGGCTTGCCAGTTTGCGCGCCTGGTATGGCTGCAGGCCGGCTAATGGGTCAATCGGCTCCCGAATAATTTTCTCGGGCGATTTCGCTGCAACGGTTTCAATTTCGACACCGCCTTCCGTGCTGGCGACAATCAAAGGCGCAGCGGTCGCGCGATCGAGCAGGACACGGCAAAATAGATTTCCCGCGCAATATCGGCCGATTCTGCCACGAGGACTTTGTTCACCAGACGACCAGTCGGCCCGGTCTGGTGCGTCACCAGAATTTGGCCGAGCATTTTCGCCGCAACATCGCGGACTTCGTCAGGCGTTTTGCGAACGTGCACGCCGCCCTTAAATCCGTTCTTGAAACTGCCCTTGCCGCGTCCGCCGGCGTGGATCTGTGCCTTAACAACAATCTCGATATCGCCCAGTTCGCGCGCGATCTGCTCCGCTTCATCGAGTGTCGCCGCGACTCTGCCGCGCGTTGTAGCCACATCGAATTTCTGCAATAACTCTTTGGCTTGATATTCGTGGACGTTCATCGGGAAACTAACAGTCGAACACGTATGTCATTCTGAGCGGAGCGAAGCTGCAACGTAGACGGACGAAATCCGCGCCAGGCTTTCAATCTCTGATCCTTCTGGACCGGTCGCCCACAAGAATAAACCGAGATGTTTCGCTTCGCTCAACATGACACTAGCTATCTATCGATGCCCGGACGGGCAGATTGGAATAGCCCGCGCGGCGGGACTCAGCAACGATTTTTCTCTTTCGAATTGGCTTGCGTTGCGGAAATCGAGCCAGACTACGGTGGCAGCCATGAAAACCTCAACGAAAATCTTTACAGTAGCTGGCACACTCGTGCTCACGCTCGCGTTCGGCGTAGTGGCCGCCACGCCCGAGCAGGAAAAAGCATTCACCGACAAATACAAAGCAGCAATGGAAGGCAAGGACACGGCCACCCTGGCGTCTTTCCTTTACACACAAGGCTCAGACCCCGAGGCCCTCGAGTTTTACAAAATGATGCAGTCGGGCGGAGCCGGAGAGAAAATTTCAACGATTGAGCTTGTTAGTCTCACGCCGGAGGACGTTAAAAAAGCGACGACGCCGATGGACGGACCAACGGGCAAAGTTTGCCTGAATCTCAAACCAACGAAAAAGCTCGTGATCAAGGTTGAGAACAAAGACGCAAGCGGAAGCTCATCCAGCAGCTCCGAAAACTTCGTCGCCGAGAAGGACGGCAAATTGGTCATCCCAGTGCCGGGACCGTGTAAGTAGCGCTGCAGGACCGTGTGGGAGCGACGCGACATTCTGCTCGCTCTCTGAAGCTTGCGCAAGTCAGCCAGCTCAGCTCGATGTTTAGCGCATGAAGTGCTCTTGAGTGCGAGGCGTCCTCGCATCAGCTTATCACGTCAGCGGCACGGTTTGCTAACAATGCTCGCGCTCACGCAGTTAGCTTCGTTCCTCTTTGAAGAGCGTGCCCACCGTGCGCTGATCGGTCGGCGGTTCGAGGGAGTTAACGAAATTGCGAAACCGTGCCGAAAAAACTTCAGGCCGAAGTTTCCAGTAATGAGCCATGCCCGGCGCGAAGACGTAATGTCGAAGGAGTCCGTGCCAGCCTTCCCAGAGATCCCTGTCCATCATTCCGTAAACATGATGAAAATGGATGCTCTCAAACGCTTTCAAGAACTGGTAAGCAGCATGGAAAAATCGTGCCCGCTCTTCGACTGAGAGCGCGCCAATATCTTCGAGCCCGACGCGCCAGATTCGTTCCAGCTCGGCGTTTTCCATCAACGGCTTGGTCACATCGCGCAGGGCCGACGCCGCGGCGTCCTGCATGGCGACTTTTGCCACCCGCGTGCTCTGATGCACTTGCACGGCCAGATATAGCACGGACAAAACGACAGCTAGCGAGCCGACCAATTGCGAGATGGCGCTAATCGCATCCCAGTTCATGGTTCGGATTGTCCACGTAAATCGCAGCCCGCTTGAATGTCATTCTGAGGTTTGAGCCGCTTGCAATGTCTCATAACGCACGGCCTAAACGGCAGGCATACCCTGCTGTCTGATGTCTGACTTCCGATGTCTGATCTCTGACCGCTGAACCTACTGCGTCTTGGCTTCAGTATGAAAGGCGCCGACCCATTTTCCGCCCTGCTGAACCCAAACGCTTCCGCTGTTGTATGTGCCGGATATATCCTTGCCGTCGGCAGTTGCCTGCAGCTTCGCCTTGTAAGTCATGACAGCCATCTTCGGATGCGGGAAGACCACCTTCACGTCTGAAAATGAGTAGTCGCGCAGATCACTCTTTGCCATGTCGGCAACCTCAGCGTCCAAAGTCTTTACTCCCTCCGCATAGACGCCGTAATACTCCTTCGACATCAGCGCCTTGAATGCGTCTGCCTGTTTGTTCTTGTATGCTTCCCACGCGGATTTTCGAGATCAGTGATCGTCGACTCGTTCGCACCCGACTTGCCTTCCTTCGCCGGCTTCCCTGAATAAAGCAGACAGGAGCTATCGCAAGCAGGGTGATACAACAAAGAATAAACGGTTTTTCATAGCCCTCTGTTTATTCAGACACTGACTATTCGTCGAGTCTTTGATTCGGACGACTTGTGGTTTGGTCCGTTAGTTAGCCTGCTTCAGTTCCCGAAGGTGCAGGCGGCGGTATCAACACAGGCAAAATTCCGGCGGCATAAAGCCGGCCCATACATCGTAATCGGGACCGAACTGCCGAAGGAACAACAGCGAGAAACGCGCCAAGCGTCACTGGAATTGGCAAAAGTATAACTGTGCCGACGTACGGGATCGCAGCGATGCAACAAGTCGCGCACGTTACGGCGCAACTAATCATAACCGCCGCGACTGCTAACAGCAGAAGGAATAAAACGTAAAGCAGGATCGGCCCGGGATGGGAGCTTACCAGGTCCACGGCTTGAGCAAACGCGAGTCGCGCGCGACAGCGCTGCCGATACATGATCGGAACCATCAATTGAGAGGCCAGGGCCCAGACGAAAGCAAGGCAGACCGCGACAAATACGAACAGCGACAGGCCGATCCAAAATGCGAGACCCGGTTGCGCCTGATCGCCCCGGGGAATAAACGGCACAATGAGTGCGACGACCTGCAATCACGATCACAGCGATGAGAACGAGCACCACGAGCAGTGAGAACAGGAAGAAGCTGTTTCCTTCTGCACGAAATTCTTTCCACGGCTCGACAATCGCAGCGCGATTGCGAACGACACAGTCAACAAAAATGAATCGTCCGCGCGCGCGTAGCCACGCAAACAGGACGATGAGCAGAAGGACGACGCAAATCAGAACGCAAATACCTGTGATGAGCACGGGCTGTGGAATCTGGCCGATTGCTTCGTTGAACTTCTCCGCGCCTTCCCGTCGGTTGTCCGGATAGTTGAAATTGCCGATTCCGCCACCACCCGCGCCAAGGTTTGCAAGCCAGGCAGCGAAGCCGATTACGAGCCATTTTTTCAATTCGAACGGCTGAAACAGGATCTTCTTCATCAACTCGAACGCTTCGCCGAACGGCTTGAAGATCTCGATTTTTGATCCGCTTTCGTTCATATCCGGTTTGGCGGCAACCGGTGGCGATTGTAGGCAACCGCATCGGTTGCCAAGCCAAACGAGACGCAACCAAGCCGATTGCCGTACGATTTCGCTCGCAACGACGACGCTGTAGCGTCCGCTGTCCCAGCGGAGAATGAAACACGAATGCGCTGGGGACAGCGCGCTCTACAGCCGCCACAAGCCATTGTGGCGTTAACGCGACGAGCGCAATCTTGATGTCCGATGTCGCACGCAAAACGCCGCTATCCGATTGGCGCCGAATTGATCGGTGAAAACCAGACGCATTTTCGCGTTTGGGCGCCGAAGGCGCGGGAAGTTGATGTTGTTTTGGAAGACGCTGCGGAAGCGAAACCAAAATTCTGTCCGCTGACAGCCGAGCCAGGCGGATATTTCTCAGGCGCAGCCAACGCAGGCTCCGGCGCTCGCTACCGTTTTCGCCTGAATGGCGCGGAGAATTTTTATCCCGATCCGGCGTCGCGTTTTCAACCCGATGGGCCGCACGGACCCTCGTGCATTGTGGATCCAACAAATTTCCGATGGAGCGATGCGGACTGGGCCGGATTGAAACTAAAAGGCCAGATCTTTTATGAGATGCACATCGGCACGTTCACCAGGGAAGGAACGTGGCGCGCCGCTGCCGAACAGTTATCTGAGCTGGCGCGCATCGGAATCACGGTGATCGAAATGATGCCGGTCGCGGAGTTTCCCGGGCGATTTGGCTGGGGCTACGACGGCGTCGATCTTTTCGCGCCTTCACATTTATACGGAACGCCGGACGATCTACGCAGCGTTCGTTGACCGCGCGCACTCGTTAGGCCTCGGTGTAATTCTGGACGTCGTTTATAACCACTTCGGACCAGACGGAAATTATCTCGGCGTATACGCCGACGACTATCTGATTCCCGGTAAAGGACACGAATGGGGGACGTAATTAATTTCGATGGTCCAAATTCGGGACCAGTTCGTGAATTTTTCATCACAAACGGCCGTTACTGGACCGAAGAATTTCATTTCGACGGTTTCCGTTTCGACGCAACGCACGCCATTCGCGATCAATCCAAGGAATACATCATTGGCGCAGTCGGTCGCGCCGCGCGCGAGGCGGCGGATTCGCGGTCCATCATTCTTGTCGCCGAGAACGATCTACAGGAAGCCAGGATGACGCGGCCGCAGAATGAAGGCGGCGACGGTCTGGATGGGATGTGGAATGACGATTTTCATCACAGCGCCATTGTGGCGTTGATCGGTCAAAACCTCGGGTATTTCAGCGATTACTCGGGCAAACCGCAGGAATTTATTTCCGCCGCGAAATACGGTTTCTTGTATCAGGGGCAGGCGCTTTCGTGGCGAAAAGTATCGCGTGGCACTCCAGCGTTCGGCATTCCTGCAGAGGCGTTCGTTTGTTTCATCGAAAACCACGACCAGATCGCGAACACCGGCCCAGGTGATCGACCGCGCTTTCAAACTTCCTCCGGACGCTACCGCGCGATCACCGCGCTTCTTCTGCTCGGACCGTGGACACCATTGCTGTTTCAGGGCCAGGAATTCGGCGCGTCCAGTCCCTTTCTATTTTTCGCGGACGTCGGCGATGCAGCCGTCCGCGATGCGATTCGCAAAGGTCGCGCTGAATTGCTGGCGCCATTTTTATCACTAACTGAGGAGGAGGCATTGAGGCGCTTACCCGCGCCGGATGATCCCGAGGCGTTTTCACGGTGCAAACTCGATTTTTCAGAGCGCGAAAAGAATCGCGCGCTTTACAATCTGCACATTGATCTTTTGAAATTGCGCCGCGACGATTCGCGATTTCGGGAGCAAAAATCGAACGGTGTCGACGGTGCGGTGCTGGGGCCGACGAGTTTCGTCCTCCGATATTTTTCGGAAGCCGACGACGATCGCCTACTGTTGGTGAATCTTGGGAAAGCCAGGTTTTGCATCCTGCGGCGGAGCCTTTACTCGCGCCACCGGCCGGTTGCAGATGGGAAACGCTTTGGACGAGCGATTCGCGTCGCTACGGAGGAGCGGAAGCCGTTGCAATCGCAACTCCGGAGCAATGGATTTTGCCAGCTGAATCCGCGAGTCGCGCTACGACCATTGCTGTAGCGTCGCCGTGGTGAACGGAGTTCGCAACACTCCGGCTCTTGCTGGCCCCGCTCCCCGTGTGCTCTGAACCAAGCGCACGCCAAATCGCCCACGGGTTTCCGATCTCGACAGGCTGGCGATCTTTTTGCAAAAACTCTAGCCGCAGGTTGATCTGACCGGGTCGAGACCCATTTCCCGTCGGGGTCTTCACCCTCTCGGACCCAAACATCCAGGCAACACAGCGGCGGGAGAGGAAAATCACTATGAAATCACCAGTTCGTCTGAATCCAGCAAGTCCGCTACTCTTCATGACAGTTGTCTACTTCACGTTTTTGGCGCTATTGCCGGAAAGATTACGCGGTCGTGCCTCCGCCGGATGGAGGCTATCCCAACTTCACTACAGCGGAAGGACACAATGCCCTCGAAGAGCCTCACGACCGGCGCCGGCAATACAGCGGTTGGCTGGTCTTCGCTCTTTAGCATCACCACCGCCAACTTCAACACAGCCGTTGGTGCCGGGGCGCTCGCTCTCAACACTGCCTTTGAAAACACGGCTACCGGCCGCCGCAGCGCTACTAAGCTAAACAGCCAGGTGGTTTCCAAAACACGGCCAACGGAGCATTCGCGCTTCTCTTCAACACGAGTGGCAGTTTTTAAATACCGCGATCGGCGATTCTGCGCTCTACAGCAACATAGACGGGTTAGGAAACACTCGCCACCGGCGTCAGCGCATTACAGGATAACACGAATTGGCGGCTTCAATACTCGCCAATGGCGACGGTGCAACTGTTGAACAACACTACGGGCAGCAACAACACTGCTGTCGGGCTTGGCGCGCTTGGGCCAACGACGGCGGAGGCACCTACGAGTCAACTGCGAAGGCGGCTTTCAGAGCCCTCTTTAACAACAGCGCCGATGGGAACACGGCGACTGGGACTCCAGGCGCTGACTGAGCAACTCCACCGGCACGAGGGCAGTGCCGCCAACGGGTTTCAAGCACTCTCTTTCATAAACATTGACGGCGACGACAATACGGCGATCGGTTTTGGAGGCACTCTTCGATAACACAGGCAGCAGCAATATAGGCATCGGTCATGCCGCGCTCCTTAGCAAGCCGACGGCAACGGGAATATTGCCCTAGGCAATTTCGCTGGCAACAACCTTCTCACGAGGAAACAGCAATATTTACATTGGCAACAACGGTGCCGTTGCCAGCTAACGAGGTCAAATAAACACCATGCGGAATTGGCACGACAGGAACACACACAAGAGCCTTTATCGTGCCGGGGTTCGCGACATGCTGACGGCTGGCGGCAGCGCCATGCCAGTATTGATCGATCTCCGTCGGGTCAGGCTGGAAGGCACGATGGGCTCGTCACGGCGGTTCAAAAATGACATTAAAGCCGCATGGACAAAGCCAGCGAAGCCAGTTCTGGCGCTTACGCCCGTGACGTTCACTATAAAGAATGACAACACAAGGGACGCAACAATTCGGTTTGATCGCCGAGGAAGTTGAAGGGTGAATCCCGATCTAGTGGTACGGGATAAGAACGGCGAGATCTACACGGTGCGTTATGACGCAGGTGAACGCGATGTTGCTCAACGAGTTTCTGAAGGAGCACCGAAAGGTGCAGGAGCAAGGACCGCAAGATTAAAGAACAAGAAACGACTATTGCAGATCTAAAGAACGAAATGGAAGCTGTCATTGCGCACGCCAAAGAACAAGATGCGAAAATCCAAAGAGTGAGTGATCAGATACAAGTGAGCAACTCCGCAGCGCAGGTAGTTGTGAACGGACCGTGAAGCTGTGTTCCTGCCGTCGCCGAAACCGCTAAGTAGGGAGACCAAACAGTGGCAGGCCAGTCCGCGCAGATAAACCCGGGAGCGCAGGCTACTCGGCCTGTAGTCGGCGGTCCTGTCGCTTACACCGTGCGCGCAGCTGAAGGGAGATTTGAGTGGGCGTAGAAGCTGGCAGGCTGTGCTGAAAAGGACAGCTTGGCAGCCTGTGTTCCCGCAGCGAGATCGCATTTGCGGCGGCCGCATTCACAGCGCATACTCCGCCGATGAAAATCGCTTCGGGTCATTCTCGCATCCGCTTTAATGCGCGTGCTTGCATCTGCACAGGAGGTACCGACACCGACACCCGCATCCACACCGCCGCCGAGAGTTTATCCCTGTCGCGTTGCCGAATTACGACGAGGAGACCGCTACGCGGTTGCAGATTTTCTTGGACAACAGCGATTTCGGACCGGGGAAGATCGACGGAAAAATGGGCGAATTTTTCCGGAAAGCGCTCATCTCATACAAGCACGCGCAAGCGATGCCGAAGACCGGCGCGGTCGATCAGTGGATGCTCGATCAGGTGCCGGTGACTTACACCACTTACACGATCAGAGAAGAAGACCTGAAACAGGTCGGCGACGTTCCAGGAAGCCGCGCGCAGAGCAGGCGAAATTGAAATGGCTGCCTTACACGTCGCTGCTCGAATTCGTCGCCGAGCGATTTCATTCCGCTGAGGCGTACATTCAGAAACTCAATCCCGGCAAAGACTTGGGAACATCTTCAGCCGGGCGAAACTCTCAAGGTGCCGAATGTCTTGCCGTTCGAAGTCGAGAAATTCACCGAAGGAAAAGTTCCTGAAAATCCGGCGTTCGCTTCTCGCAAGATTTTCGTCGATACGCAGGAGCATTTGCTCGAGGTCTTCGACCACGATCAGCTCGTCTCGCGTGTTCCCGATCACGCCGGGATCCAAAACTCTGCCGGCGCCTGTCGGCACGTGGAAAATTCTCGGCGCGACCGTCTGGCCCTGGTTCCGCGCTACGATGAAGGCATGCTGAACTACGGCGTGCGCACTGAGAATTACTACAATCTTCCGCCGGGCCCGAACAATCTGGTCGGCATTCTCTGGATGGGCTTGAACAAACCCGGAATCGGTATTCACGGCACGAATAATCCTGAGACAATTGGCCGCGCTGCGAGCCACGGCTGCATTCGCCTGGCCAACTGGGACGCCGCGCGCGTGAAAGACCTCGTGAGCGTCGGGAATACCGTGATCATTTTCTAACGTAGCGTCGTCCCGTTGGAGTGATCGCCTGACTCGCGGATCACGTAGCGCCTTGCGATCAGCGCCGTTCGGCTCGAGGCCTCACCAAAATTCTACAAAAATTTTCGCGCGGAATCGCGATCTCAAACGTCTAGGCTGTAGATCGCAACACAAATGGATGCCAGTGAACGCGAACAGTACCGAGCGGCCATTCACGGCGATCGCAGAGGCATTTGAAATGATCATTCGCACGCACAGTCGAACACTTTTCGCGATCGCTTACGGCATTTTGCAAAACCGCGAGGAAGCCGAAGACGTCGTGCAGGATTCACTGGTCAAAGCGTGGAAGATGCGCTGGCGCGTGCGCGATCCGGAAAAATTTCCCGCCTGGCTCAGCATGATCGCTCGGCATCGCGCGCACGACGTATTTCGCAAACGCGCGACCGCTTCCTTTACTCACGAAACAATCGCGAAACAAGCGAAGCCAATACGCCTGATACCGCGGCGATCGATCAACAATTACACTCAGCGCTCGCTACGTTACCGGAGCTACATCGCGCCGCGCTCACTCTCCGTTATTTCGAAGAGATGGATTATCGGACGATCGAAAACACGCTCGGCCTTGACAAACGGCGCACTGCGCGGAATTCTCGGCCGCGCCCTGGCTTCGCTGCGCAAACAACTTCGCCCGCTCTCGCTTCAACGGACTGAATCTATGGCAACCGTTCACGACGAAATCGACAACTGGCTCGCTGCCGATCTTTACGGCGAACTTTCAGATGAAGAGCAGCGCCAGTTGCATACTCATCCTCGTCGACTGCGTCGCGTGCCGAAAAGCTCATCAGGAAACCAAAACCATGAACAAAATTCTGGAAGAAACTCTCGCTCAGCAGAAACCCGATCCGACCTTCGAACAACGAATGCTGGCCGGGTTTCGAAACCGCGTCCCCGAAAGAACCGGACTGCTAAAATTGCTTGCTGATCTGATGCGCTTGCGCGCCGCGCAAGTCACCGCGGTCGCTGCGGTGTTGCTCGGACTTGTGCAACTCGGCCGCATGATCACCGGGGAAACTGCAACTCCGCCAGCGCGCTCGTGATCGTTACGCGAACGAACAGTTGTTCGAACAACCCTCACAGGTCGCGGCGACGTCGGAGCCTGGTCGTGCCGGCGCTCTAGATAAATCGGACGAACTCGCCGCTGGACAACCAAAAGACTTGGCACTCAGCCCCACCGCCGCCATCAGCCGTTGAAACCAGATCAAAATCGGACGAGACTTCAAGCGTCACCAGCCGGCAACACCAGCGAATGCGCAGGCGGAGATGGCTGCAAAGGAAACCGGCAGCGAGGGCTAGCAATGAAGCTACGCGACCGGAATCAGCTCCGCAGAAACGCCTGCTTCAGCGGTGGCAAATCGCAAACTGATTCGCAACGCCGACCGTCGAGCTTGAGATCGTCAGCTTTGACGATGCGGTGCAAAAGATCACGGCATTTGCAAACGAAGAACGCGGCTATGTGGCAACGACAAATTCGCAGAAACAGGCAAATGGAAAACTGCGCGGGCAGGTGATCGTCAAGGTTTTGCCGGAAAATCTGGATCGCTTTCTGCAAAAGATTCGCGGACTCGGCGAGTTGAAGAACCAGACCCTGGGGACAGAAGACGTGACCAAGGCATACTTCGACACCGATGCGCGACTGAAGAATGCGCGGGTGATGGAACAGCGGCTGATCGAAATGCTGAAAACGAAGACCGGAAAGAGTTTCAGATTTGCTTCAGGTCGAAAAAGGAACTCGGTCGCGTGCGTGAAGACATAGAGAAAATGCAGGGCGAACTGAAATACTGGGATTCCCAGGTGCAGTTCGCCACGGTGACGATCTCGCTGGCCGAAAAGGACATGGAAGAGCCGGCGGCCTTCCTGATTAAAGAGCGTCTCGCAGCTCGCGCTTTATGCGCCAGACGTTGAGAAGATTTACAACGACATCAAAGCGCTCGCGTCGCAGAAAGTGCAGATCACAAACGCGCAACTCAACCGCGACTACTCCGGACGCGTCTCCGCGACAATGAGCATGTTGATCGCGCCGGAGGAGAGTGACGCGGTGATTGCACGCGTAAAATCATTCGGCCGCGTCGAAAATTTCCAAACCCAAACGGAACGTATCGCTCAGGGCGGCAGCGGCATGTCGGAGAACGCAAAGACCAAGCGCGACAAGGTGGAGCTCAACATCACCATCTCCCGCGAGGAACAGGAGCAGGCGTTTCAGCAAACGAGCCTGCGGATTCGCACGTCGTCCGTGGACGAAAAGGCAAAGGACCTTCGGGCCGTCGCCGAGAAACAGGGCGGACGCGTTCGCAGCTCTACCTTTAGTCGCGATCCCGATGGACGCGAACTGGCAAACGTTTGGTTGCGCGTGCCGATGAAAAATTACCCGGCGCTGATGCAATCGCTCGATTCGTTAGGCAAAGTGGAGAACGTGACTGTGCAACGCCAGGACCGCACAGGCACGCAAATTGATGAAGCCAACGCGCCGGCCGACATCTCGATTCAGGTTTACAGCCAGGGCAACATTGTCTCGCACCAGAGCGGTCCGCTCGCCACGCTGCGACGCACCCTGGCGCAAAGCGCCGGCGCAATCATGTGGAGTCTGCGCATGATTGGGGTCGCGATTGCATTCCTTGCCCCGTGGGTAATCGCGATCGTCGCGATCGTCTGGATCGCGAAGCGCGTGATGCGCGCGCGGCGATAGGTGGAAGCGCGCGCGTCCTCAACGCGTTGGCAAGAGCGGCTCGCCCTGAGTATTGGCGGCGCGACGAGTCGCTGCCATCGTCCTCGGAGAAGCCGATCCACCGGCGTGTAACCGCACGCAAACATTCTTGCCCACGCTGCAAACGAATCATAAGTTGTAGTCGTCCAACGAGGAGGCCCTCGAATGAATTCTCAAAGTGGTATCAGCTATGACAACGCGGCCGTCGCAAGTTGTCCCAAACATTTGCTCCAATTCGCAGTCGATCAGCGCTACGACGATTACACTTCGGTCGATCACGCAGTCTGGCGATTTATCATGCGCCAGAACATTTTTTCCTGAAAGATGCGCGCACAAAGTTTATTTCCAGGGGCTCCTCAACACCGGCATCTCGTTTGATCGCATCCCGCGCATTCAGGAGATGAACGATATTCTGGCGAAGATTGGCTGGGGCGCGGTGGCCGTGGACGGCTTTATTCCGCCGGCAGCGTTCATGGAATTTCAGGCTTACAAGGTGCTGGTGATCGCGTGCGACATGCGCCAAATCCATCACATCGAATACACGCCGGCGCCGGACATTGTTCACGAGGCCGCCGGGCACGCGCCGATCATTGTCGATCGCGAATACTCGGAATATTTGCAGCGCTTTGGAGAAGTCGGCGCGAAAGCGATGTCGTCGAAGAAGGATTTCGAGGTGTATCAAGCGATTCGGCACTTATCGATCTTGAAGGAACGACCGAACGCCGATCCGAAAGAAGTCGATGAGGCAACCAAACTGGTTGAACATCGGCAGAAAACGTTGGGCGAACCTTCCGAAATGGCGCTGCTGTCGCGCCTGCATTGGTGGACAGTCGAATACGGACTCATCGGCACACTCGAAAACCCGAAGATTTACGGCGCCGGTTTGCTTTCATCGATTGGCGAATCGGTCTCGTGCCTCGAGTCAGCGGTAAAGAAGATCCCCTACTCCATCGACGCACATGACTTGCGGCGTTCGATATCACTACGAAACAGCCACAGCTTTTTGTCTGCACTGATTTTCAGCACCTGAGAGGTGTGCTGGAAGAATTTGCGAGCACGATGGCGTTCAAAGTTGGTGGACTCGAAGGCATCAACAAAGCCATCGAATGCCAGAACGTCGCCACCTGTGAGTATTCGTCCGGCGTGCAAGTGGGCGGCGTTTTCACCGAGGTCATCACGGACGAAAACGATTCGCCGATTTACCTGCGCACCACCGGGCAAGACGGCGCTGGCGTTCCGCGACAAGGAACTCGAAGGCCACGGCGTTGATTACCACAAGGATGGATTCGGTTCGCCCATCGGGAAATGGAAGCAGACGTCAGCGTCGCCAGAGTTGCTCACAAACGACCAGTTGCATGCGCTCGGAATCGTCAGAAGGCCGTAAAGCGAAAATTGAATTCGTCAGCGGGATCGACGTATCAGGAAAAGTCGAAAACATTTTGCGTCGCGACGGAAAATTGCTGCTGATCACGTTCTCAAACTGCACAGCCAAATACGGCGATCGCGTTTTGTTCAATCCCGATTGGGGCATGTACGACATGGCCGTTGGCGAGCGCATCAGTTCTGTGTTTAACGGAGCCGCAGACAAGGACGCCTACAATCAAGTGGCGCTCGTTCCGAAGGAGCGGACAATCAAAGTCCCATCCGACGCAAAACGAAAGCGCCTTGAAAATCTCTATGCGCAGGTGCGCACAATTCGCGAGAGCAAGGCTGGCTACGAACGGCTTGGGGAAATTTGGGAAACACAACAGGCCGAGCATCCCGAAGACTGGCTGTTGTCGATGGAAATTTTCGAGATCCTCGACGCGACGGATCAACAGCGCGAACTGAAAACGAAAATCGAAAAGTTCCTGAACGAGAAGAAGGCGAAGACGAAAGATCTCTCGACCCTAATCAGCTGGGGCTTCCGGTTGGTCGAGTACCACAAGAAACCGGAATACCAAGCCGCGTTACAAGCCTCGCCCAAGTGACTGTAGCCGCTTCGCTGTGCGAAGCGCGGTAGGAACTCGTCGAGTGTTCAGGATGCGCCGCCCACAGGGCGGCGGCTACAGCTACGTCGTTTGTCATTCCGAGCGAAGTCGAGGAATCCCGCGATGTAACCTTAAGTAGCGCCACGGGATTCTTCGACTCCGCTTTGCTCCGCTCAGAATGACCCGCTAAAAGCCTTCGTCTTTAAAGTGCCGTTGGCCCTTTTGCGCCTTTGCGTATTCGTCCTTGCTCAAAATATTTTCGTCGAGCTGCATGTCGGTGCGAAGGAAGTTTTGGAACCAAGTTTCGATCCGTTGTCGATCCTTCAGCACTTCCTCGGTGATGTAATTGGCGTCGATGTTGATGCAAATCGCGCCAACGATTCCGAATTCCTTTCGTTTGATCGGGATCGTGGTGCATTTGAATTTTCGCGCGCCGATGTTCAGCTCGTAGTTCAGTTTGTCCTCGTTCAGGAGCTGCCGGCGCTTGAGGTCAATGAGCAGATTCGTGGTGCCGTCGCGCAGATGCCGCCCGGTCACATTGTTTTCAAGAACGATCAGTGAATGCGCCGGATCAGCGAGATTGTGGAGCAGGATCTCAATTCCCGTGTTCGGAAACGACTTACCGATCAGCCGCACGATGCGCACGTAATTCTCCAAAAACTCATTTGTATCGTCGGTGATCTTTTTGCCGTCGTATTTCTCGAATAACTGCGCGTAAACCTTCTGTTCGGTCGGCTCAAGCTGACTCCGCACATTGTTTTGCTCGCCGATGAAAATGAGCTGTCGCGCTGCCGTATGATCTTCGTTTTTGAGGAAATAGTGCATCCCCAGCCGGAAATCTTTCAGGCTGAACTCGCCAAAGTTTTCGCGCGTGACGGTGAACGGGTAGAAATCATACTCGTCGAGGTTTTTGCCAAACTTGCGCTGCCGTTCCTTGTACTTGCCCCACAGAAAACCGAGCGCCAGAAAGAGCAACGATACGATGATCGACGCGACGACGTTGATCGTCAGCTCGCTCTGCAAGGCGTTGATCATAACTGCGAACATCTTGTTTACGGCTGTAGCCATCGGCCTGTCGCCGATCATCAGAGACGGCGTGGCACTGTTCTCGAAAACGGCTCACAGAGCCGTGGCTACAAACTGTGCTGACCCCAAGTTGCGCGATCATCACAGATTTCCAACCAGACTGGAGAGCGTGATGTTTTCGATGAGCGTGTCCGTCGGGCGCGCTAAAGCGAATGCCACCGCATCAGCCACCTGCGTCGCGCTCATCATGCGGTCGCGTGGCCATTTGCCCTCGACCTGGCTCCAAATTTCGGTGTCAGTTGCGGCGGGATAAACATTGATCACGCGCACTTTGCGGTCGCGCAGCTCTTCGCGCACGCACCGCGAGAAGCCTTCGAGCGCAAATTTGCTCATACAGTAGGCGCTCCAGTTTGAGAATGCGGTTTTTGCCGCGACGGAAAGAATGTTGACGACGCTCGAACCCGGCGACATCCGAGGCGCAAAGCGCTGCGTCAACAAGAACGGCGCGGTAACATTCACACCGACAGTTTGCTCCCATTCGATCGACGTGATCTCGGTGAACGGTTTCACCACCGCAATGCCTGCGTTGTTCACGAGCAGGTCGATTGGGTGGCGGCCGACTTCGGCAATGAGATCGGAAACGCCACGCGCCGTCGCGAGATCGTGAATCAGTGGCGTCACCTTCGCACATTGCGGCTCGACAACTTTGCGCGTCTGTGCCAGCGCCACCGTGTCGCGTCCGTGCAAAAGCAGTTCCACATCTTTGCCAGCTAGCTTTTCGGCAATGGCGCGACCGATCCCGCGGCTGGCGCCTGTGATGAGATATCGTTTCATGCTCTTTGCGAGAACGTCGAACGCCCAACGCTCAACGTCCAATGCCGAATCAGAATGGTAGGGCGCGACCGACGGGCGCGCCGCTGAGATGAAGAACGGACGGCTCGGCGATCCGTCCTGACCATCTCGCGTTACGTTCGCCGCAACGTAAACCGGTTGTTCGCCGTTTCCCATAGACGCAACCGCACCAGTTGTTGATTCACGCGATTATCAATCTTTGGCCAAAGCGCGCGCACGATGTCCTCGCCGGTTGAAGGCGCGCCTCGAAAATCCTCCGTTTCCAGATCCAGATGGCGATCCTGCCAGGGTTTCAGTGATTCATGAATCGCGTCGTTCAACGCAACGAAATCGTAAAGCGTTCCACTGCGCTCATCGTATTCGCCTCCGATCGTTGTCTCTGTCAGGTAGCGATGGCCGTGGCCGGTCGGATTGTTGCACTTACCATAAAGCCTCATGTTCTCGGCATCGGAAAGCGTCGCCGCATGCAATCGATGCGCCGCGTAAAACGGTACCTGCAACCCCAAGAAAATCGTGTTGTCTTCCCATGCTTCGGCAAAGAAATCGGCCCGCTCGTGCAAACGAACCCGATCCAGTGGCATCATCGATTTGACGCGTTCGTAGATGTATTCGGCCAGGCTCTCCGTGGTTAGCGGCCGTTCTTTTAGTCCGATTACTTCGTTAAGATACTGGTGATCGAGTTCGGCGCGCAACGCGCGAACACAGGTATCGATTTCGTCGTAGCGGACCAAAGGCCGTTTAAGATCGAGTTGTTCCGCTCGAAACGTGAGCCGGCAGCGATAATTGTGTCCGTGCGGTGCAGTAGCCGGCCCAAACAGCCGGGCGTTTTCCTCCGGGCTCAGATGCGGCGACATCGTTCTGCGCGCCGCTGAGAATTCAAACCAATAATTCGCTTCGCAGGCGCCGGTGAAATAGTAGGTCGCGCTCCGCTCGGGTGACTCGCTCAAGTGACAAACGGACAGTTTTGCTTCCACGTCCCAAAACAGCGGCGCGACATCGCAGTAAAGCTGACGGGCAACGTTCTCTGCAGTCGGCGGAACCTCGCGAAACGACGGATTGTCCTGGTTTAAAAATTTGTGATCGAAACCATCGCGAAGAACTTTTCCGGCGCGCTCCTTAATTTCGCTGATGTTGATCAGCATCCCAGTTGCTGGATCGACCGGACCGGTGAAGACGAAATAGGCAATGTAATTGCGGCCGCTGCCATAGCGCGCATTCGTTTCCGGGCCGAACACGGCCAGGTTTTCCTCCTCGCTCCAGTGTTTGACGTGCAACCGTCGCGGACGGCAGAGAATTCCAGACGCTTGCTGACGGTTAGGAGCATGATTCAGCAAACACGCTGCACGTCATCGCGCAAGGTGGATCGGCTTCTCCGAAGACGATGGGAATCGCCAAAGGCGCAAGCTCAACTGGGAGACCAGCATTCAAAGACAGAAACTTGGCGGCATAGCCGCGATGGCTCTTGCCAACGCGTTGAGGACAACGCGTTCCACCTGCTGCGAGTCTAATCGTTCAGCAGCGAGAGAAACTCGGAACGCGTTCGCGCGTCCTCTTTGAAAACACCGAGCAAACACGATGTTTTCATCACAGAGTTTTGCTTCTCAACTCCGCGCATCATCATGCAGAGATGTTTCGCCTCGATCACGACACCAACTCCACGCGGATGCAGCGCTTTCATTAACGCGTCGGCAATTTGCATCGTCAGGTTCTCCTGGATCTGAAGCCGCCGCGCGAACATGTCCACAATCCGCGCGGTCTTCGACAGACCAACGACTTTTCCGTTGGGTATGTAAGCGACGTGCGCCTTACCGATAAACGGAATCAAATGGTGCTCGCATAACGAATAGAGCTCGATGTCTTTGACGAGAATGATTTCGCTGGCTTCGGACTCGAAGAGCGCATTGTTGATTATTCCATCCAAGCTCTGCCTGTAACCGGCGGTCAAAAATTCGAATGCACGCGCTGCGCGGCCCGGCGTTCTAACCAACCCTTCGCGCTGCGGATCTTCGCCAATGGCTTCGAGCAAGCCGAGAAACGATTGCTCCATGCTCGCGACCCGAGCGGCGCCCGCAGCGTTGAATCTTGCTGATTCGACGTTCAGCCGCTTGCAACTCAGTTTCGGTTTCGGAATTTCCGTCGCGCATTGGATTAATTTAGCTGGACTAGGCGCTGTCTCAAGGAGCGGCGGTCTCCAGTCCGCCGAGGGCGATTTGGAAATCGCCCGTCCTTGATCAATCCAGCCAGCTCAACGGATATTTTTCGTCGTCCAGCGCGACGGCCGCCTCGGTCAATTCGAGTGTGTGCTGCGTATCGAACATCACTGCGAGCTCTTCTGTGCGGGTCGCGTTTTTGCTCGCCATGATCGTTCCCGGATGCGGCCCGTGCGGAATGCCGCGGGGATGCAGCGTGATCGACGCCGGCTCGATTCCACGGCGCGATCCGAAATTACCGCGCACGTAAAATAAGACTTCGTCCGCCTCAACATTGTCGTGCACCCACGGAATCTTTACGGCTTCGGGATGCGTATCCAAAAAGCGCGGCGCGAATGTGCAGACCACATAACCGCGAATTTCAAAGGTCTGATGAATCGGCGGCGGTTGATGCACGGTGCCGGTGATCGGTTCGAAATCCTGGGCGTTGAATGTGAACGGATAAACGTAGCCGTCCCAACCGACGACATCGAACGGATGATGAGCCATCGTTACGCAGGTCCAGCGCGGGCCGTCCTTAACCAGGATTTCCGTGTCCTCTTCCTTATCGATTGTATTGAGCTCAGTCGGGCCGTGAAAATCGCGCTCCGAATAAGGCGCCCCCATTTTGATTTGGCCTTCCTGATTCAAATAACGCTTCGGAATTCGCACCGGACCGCTTGATTCGAGGATGAGATAATCTTCCTCTTCTACCTTATCGGGCACGAGCCGGTAAGTGATGCCGCGCGGGATGACGATGTAATCCTCCGCGCGATAACGTTGCTTTCCGAAAATCGTTTCAACTGTACCGCCGCCTTTGAAGACAAAGATGATCTCATCGGCGCCGCCGTTCTTATAATACTCGAACTTGCCGTACGGTTTTCGGGCGCGCGCGCCATGCGGTCATGTCCTGATTGAAAAGAATCGGAATGCGGCCGCTATAGAGATCGCCCTTTCGCGCAATGTTCGCCGTGCGCAAATGATGATGTCGCAGCGGGCTATCGGCCGCTTTCTTCAGTTCCTCGCACTTCAACAGCTTGACGCTGCGCACGCGCGTGGGCGGACGCAGATGATACATGATTGAGTAGGCTTCGTTGAAACCTTCCGTCGTAATGACGTGCTCGTAAGCGATGCCTTCGTTCTTGAACGTCGGCGTCGCACCGTTGCGATGAAACCAGATGTGATGCTTCCGCGGCATCTCGCCAAGTTTTTGGTAATACGGCATTGTTGATCCTCCTCCTTCTAGATTGTCATTCTGATCCCGCAGGCGCGGAGAGAATCTCTGATCAATCTGAGATGTTTCGCTTCGCTCAACATGACAAAATTACAAATTGCCTCGCCTGTCCTGCTCTTTCTCGAGCGCTTCGAATAGCGCTTTGAAATTGCCTTTGCCGAAACTCTTCGCGCCTTTGCGCTGAATGATCTCGAAGAAGAGCGTCGGTCGATCCTCAACCGGCTTGGTGAAGATTTGCAGCAGATAACCTTCGTTGTCGCGATCGACCAAAATGCCGAGTCGCTTTAACGGCTCCAGGTCTTCATCGATGTGACCGACGCGAGCGGGTAACTCATCGTAATACGTGGATGGAATATTCAAGAACTCGATGCCGCGCTTCTGAATCTCGGTCACGGTCTTGACGATATCCTTGGTCGCGATCGCGACGTGCTGCACACCTTCGCCGTTGTAAAAATCGAGATACTCTTCCACCTGCGATTTCTTTTTGCCCTCGGCTGGCTCGTTGATCGGAAACTTCACGAAGCCGTTGCCATTGCTCATCACCTTGCTCATCAACGCGGAGTATTCGGTGGAAATGTCTTTGTCGTCGAAGGTCAGGATGTTCCGGAAACCCATCACATCTTCGTAAAACTTCACCCATGGGTTCATCTGGTTCCATCCGACGTTGCCGACGCAGTGATCAACATGCTGTAATCCCGTCTCCGTCGCGCGGAACGGTGGATCCCATTTCACAAAACCCGGCATGAACGGGCCGGTGTAATCATCGCGCTCGACAAACACGTGCACGACCTCGCCGTAAGTATGGATGCCGCTAAGAACGATCTTCCCGTTCTCGTCCTTTAGCGTTTTCGGCTCGATGTAACTTTTGCCCCCACGCTTCGTGGTTTCTTTCCATGCGGAGGTCGCGTCCTTTACTTTTAACGCGATCGCTTTCACGCCGTCGCCATGCTTATGGATGTGATCGGCGGCCGAATGAGTTGTTCGCAGCGGCGTGGTCAGCACAAACGTGATCTTATTCTGCCGAACCACGTAGCTGGCGCGCTCTCGCACGCCGGTTTCGGGTCCGCTGTAGGCCAGCGGCTGAAAACCGAGCGCGCTTTGATAAAAATGCGCCGCCTGCTTGGCGTTGCCCACGTAAAACTCGATGTGATCCGTCCCTTCCAGCGGCAAAAAATCTTCCTGTATCACCGGAGTCTTTTTGGTTTTGGGAACAGCAATTGTCGTTGGCATAATGACCTCCTTAACACTCTAGCGCCGAGCGCGTCCTCTAAATATAAGATCGACAGTCGCCCGTCGCAAGGGTAGCGCATGCGTCTCGCGTGCTGGCGAGCGCGTCCTCGCGATCGCGAACTTGTCTTGTGAAGTGCGATCTGCGCCAATGGACGCTCGCACGCAAGGTGAATCGTGACCGGCGTCGTGCGCCGCTACGACCGCGGCGGAAGGTGAATGGTCGCGATCATGCAGCGCGCGCTGCCCACCGCCAAGCTCAATCGGTAGGGAGTTCAAGCGGCACGAGTCGCGCGTAGCGGCTCAATCTTTCGCGTTGGTCCTCGGTCAATGCGTGATCGGCGCGACTGGAAAGCACCAGCAGTTTCTCTCCATCCTTATTGTGTAGTTCAATGGCATTGCCGGCGAAGTTCGCGATCTGATCTGCCGATAACTCCACGATCTCTTTTCCGGTCTTCTCCAAGCGCGCCCGCACCTGTTGCCGCTCGGCTTTGTTCGGAATCATCTCCAGACCAACCATCGCGAAACGCCGTGCCGATGCACATCATCACGTTGGTGTGATAGATCGGTTGGCCATTGGAGTCGAGGCTGGTGAAGGTGACCGGCTCATAGCTGAAATCATCGGCAAAGCGTTGGATCACCTTCGGGTTGGAGCGATTTGAGAGCGAGACGTACGCAATTTTGTTCAGGTGATCGAGCACAAGACTGCCTGTGCCTTCCAGGCAGCAACCTTCATCCTCGAACGGCGAGTAATCGATCACCTCGGTGACCCGATAGTGGTTGCGTAGTTCCTCGACGATGTCCTGCCGACGCTCGCGTCGCCGCAGGGCTGAATACATCGGGAAAAGGGCGATGCGCCCATCGTGATGCGTCGAGATCCAGTTGTTGGGGAAAACCGCGTCTGGCTTTTCCGGCTCAGCTGTGTCTTCAAAGACATGCACGTTAATCCCGGCGGCGCGCAGCGTCTGCACGGCCGCGTCGAATTCCTTTCTCGCCAGCAGCGTCAACGCATCTGAATCGCGATCGGCATTACGTTGGAATGCATTGTCTGCCGCCGTTTCCGGATTGGGATAAAACCGGCCGGGGCGGATCATCAGCACCGAGTTGGTGCTTTGCGTGCGCAGAGTTTGCGTCATTGAGCAGCTACATACTACCCTATTCGACGGGCTGTAGCGAGGCGGCAGAGTAATCGATCTGTCAGGTCCGATGTGAAAACGATTTTCATGTGGCCAGAACATGCAACGCTCAACGTCGAACGCCCAACATCGAAGTCAGAATCTGAATTGCGACGTTCGGCGTTGAGCGTTCGATGTTTTCATGGTGTCCTAGTCACCGAACGAAATGTCGACATCGCGCGCGGTTTGCACCAGCTCGCCGTTAGGCGGGACAAGCTTGAGCCGATTGACTGCTTCGGCAATCGACACGTGACGCACCTGATAGTTTTGGTAACTCACCATTGACCCGAAATGCCCCTCGTTCGCTAACTGGACGGCTTTAACTCCGAAACGTGTCGCAAGAATTCGGTCGAGAGTCGTCGGCGCGCCGCCGCGCTGCAGATGACCGAGCACGCAAAAACGCGTTTCTTTACCCGTGCGCGTGGCGATTTCGCGCGAGACGATTTCGCCAATCCCGCCCAGCCGAAACTCGCTACCTTCCACGTCGCGTTTCACTTGTTCGCCATGTTTCGGTCTCGCGCCTTCTGCAGCGACAACCACCGTGCCAAAGCAACCGGCCGCTTCGCGCGAATTGATCACGCTCGCGATCTTTTCGTTATCGAACGGGATCTCGGGAATCAAAATGATATCGGCGCCCCCGGCGATACCGCCCTGCAACGCGATCCATCCCGCGTGCCGTCCCATCACTTCGACAACCATGACCCTCCGATGGCTATTCGCCGTAGTGTGCAATCGATCCAGCGCATCCACCACGACATTAACGGCAGAATCGAAACCGAACGTGGCCGCCGTCGCTTCGAGATCGTTGTCGATAGTCTTCGGTACGCCGATGCAGTTGATGCCGGCCTCCTGCAACTGTTGCGCAGTCACCAGCGAGCCGTCACCGCCAACAACGATCAACGCTCGCACGCAGAGGTCCTCCAAAAGCTTCCTGGCGTCTGCAATGATCTTTGCCGGAACGATTGTCCGATCGCCTGCACCGACTTTTGCAGCGAAATGGCCGCGATTAGTGGTACCAAGAATTGTCCCGCCGAGCGCCATGATTCCGTTCGCAGCCTGCCGATCGAGAATGACGTGATTGCCTGGCGGCAGCAGTCCTTCAAACCCATCGCGAAAACCAACCACTTCCCAGCCGAGCTTGTCCGCTGCCAGCACTACGCCGCGCAAAACCGCATTAAGTCCCGGACAATCGCCACCGCTGGTCAGAACACCTATGCGCGGTTTCATTTTCGCAAGCCCACAATGTTCAGTGCCATTGCCTCTCCCCAAAGACAAGGGAGAGGATGAAGGTGAGGCGTTCGATTTCGGCAGAAGTTCTTGCTGAACCTCACCTCCCCTCTCCCTCATACAGCGACGATGCGACCCTGCGCACGAATGCTCCGTTGATTCATGCCACAACACTTTAGGAGTACGAGATTATAGGATTTTTGGATCAGCCATCCGCCCCGCAGCTGCCCATTGATCGTACAACTGCCAGCCGCGCTGCATTAGAGCTGCGCCTTCTCCAAACCGGCTGGTGCTGCCCAGAAGCACCACCATTATGTGACGGGGATAAACCGTTTCCATCTGGCCGTTGCGAACAACTTCCGACTCACGATTTGCATACAGAATCAAACAGTCGCCGGCGCGCGATGAGCGGCCTGTCTTCACTCCGTCGATGCCGTTCTGGCCGAGGAGCTCGTTCGTGTTGCGAAGCATGTAACTCAGCTGTTGACCCTGGCGATTAAATGAAATCTGGCGTTCCTTTTGCGACACATAAAAGCGGAAGCTCGGCTTGTTCATCGCGTATCGGGTGAGACGCGCCATGTCTTCCGCCGTGGAATACGGCAGAGGCTTCACTTTCCAATCGATGCCATGGGGATTGACAAAACGTGTGCGCTCCATCTTCAACTGTTTCGCCAGCGCGTTCATCTGAGCGACGAACATGTCCGCCTGGTGTCAATTTCGCACCTGCCTCAACTGCATCCAGTTGCGAACCGACGTGATAGGCCAGCGTGTAGCGCGGCGATGTTGTCAGATTGCACAAGCGCGGCATAAAGAAGATCGCGCAACGAGATGGTGTCACCCGGTTGAAAGCCGATGTTGTTTTCCGTGGTTCCTCGGAAGGCCTCCGGCGGAATGGCCACCGCTCCATTGAGATCGCCGGATTTTCTCTCTGACCAATCCAATACCACGCACGCCGTAGCAATCTTTGTCAGGCTACCGACCTGCAGTTTCTTCCTCGGTTCCTGTTCTTCCAAAATGTAGCCGGTTTGCGCGTCGGCAATAAGGTATGCCTGCGCCGCTGCCGCCGAACGAACAACAGACGCGCTCGCAAGAAATGCGAGGAAAACGATCAGAAATCGACGTAGTGAGTGCATAAGATCCCCGGAACGGCAGCACCTTAATCGGCGCATTCTGATTCGCAAACGCTCAACGCGTTGATTACAACGCGTTCGCCATCGGTCAGCCGAAGGTGGATCGGCTTCTCCGAAGACGATGCCGAACCAATCGCCGAAGGCTGCAACTATCCGGCGGCAAAGCCGCATTTCTGCATGATCAACGCGTTGAGGACAACGCGTTCCACCTTCATTCAATCTTCTGCGGAGTTCTGGCGCGGCTGATCAGCAGGCGCATGAGAAAATAAACAATGATCGCGGAGGGAACGGCCAGGAAGAGCGAACCAATAAAGGCGGGCCAGAAAGTGGGCCAAACGACCCGCGAAAATACGTGCCAGTGCATGTAATCGCTCAAACCAAACTGGCGAAAACGCACGCGTTGAGCCACCGGACGCTGAAGGCTCCAGCACCCGAGATGGTATTCGGCGACATAGATTGCCGGCATTGCCCAGATCAGAACATCGTGCAGCGTTACCGCAATCGCCGCAGCGATCTTATTGCAGCGGAAAACCCACGCCACGGCGATCGACAGCAATGTCTTTAACGGATACAGCGGAGTGAACCCGAAGAAAATTCCGATCGCCGACCCGAAAGCGATCGAGTGCGGCGTATCGGCGATCGTCATCAACGTCATGTGATGCGCGACCAACCAGCTCTTCATTCGCGCGAGCGGCTTCGGCAGACGCGATTCATAAACGGGCTCGCCTGGCTGCTGTGCCTTCTGTGGTTTCAACGTCACCCAATTTGGCAGAAAACGCCGAACACCCAACGTCGAACGCCCAACATCGAATTACAGAATCGCGTGCGTCCGTGCGAGCAGCAATGCTGCACTTGGCTTGGAGTTCGGCGTTGAGCGTTGGACGTTTTCTTTGCGAGCTAGAACAACTCCAATGTCTCCGCCGGTGCATTGACGATTTGACCCAAGCGCCTTGCGTAGACGAATCGCAGCGCGCGGTGCGTAATCGAGATTGTTGTTGTTGAAAATCACATGCAGCTCGCGCGCTTCCTTTGCGAGTTTTCTGCTGCGCTCCGCGACCTCCGCGATTTCCTGCTCGTTGTAATCGTAGTCGAAACGCGCCGCTACCGTTTTGCCCGTGATGTAAGCTTTTGCGTTGCGCCCATGCAGGCGCAGGTATGCCACATTTGAGTTTGTCACTTCGTCCACATCTGATCGCATCACGGTGAAATGGTCCGATGCGGGCGCGTCCACGTTCACAAAAATCGCTCCGTGCTTCCGCACAAAATCAATTGTCGATTGCAGTTGATCGCCGATCGCCCAATTACGGTTTCGAAACTCAATCGCCAGCTCGTACCCGTTCAGCATCTCGATCAGCGGCTCGAGCTCGTTCAACTCGTGTTTCCGCGGCGAAAACGCCGGCGAAAGTTGCAGAAGCAGCACGCCCATTTTCCCTGCACTGCGAAAGATTGCGGTCGCGCGCAGAAAAACTTTTAGCAGCGCCTCCTGCACGTCTCGCGTCGGTTTGACCTTCCCTTTCGCGTCCGTCTCCGCGCGGCTTTGCAAATCCGGAGGCAACAGCTTTGCCGGCGTCGAGTGAAATGAAAACAGCTGGTGCAATTTTACGTCGAACGTGAAATCATCCGGCGTCGCAGCGCACCAGCGCTCTACCATTCTCGGCTCCGGCGCGGAATAAAACGTCGAGTTTACCTCGACCAAATCGAAATGCTGCGCATACCACGGCAATCGGTCGCCCGCCGGCAGTTTCTTCGGATACCAGCGCTCCACAAAACCCGGGTCCGACCAACTCGCCGTGCCGACAAGAATTTTCCCGCTCACCTATTCAACGAAGTCGCGATGCGGCGAAAGACAAATGCGTTTCGTCCAAGTTGGAACCGTTTTTCGATTTGCAGAGAGTTGATGTCCCAAGTATTCTCATCGCGCGGGGTGGAGCAGCCTGGTAGCTCGTCAGGCTCATAACCTGAAGGTCGCTGGTTCAAATCCAGCCCCCGCAACCAATTTCTTAAAGGAATGCTGCGTGAGCAGCTTTTCTTTATCAAAGCGGCGCTTGCCCTGCACGAATGGCGAAGCAGAGTATGCTCCGCGTCACCTAAAGCGATCCAGAGTAGCTCAGTGGTAGAGCGGTCGGCTGTTAACCGATTGGTCGTAGGTTCGAATCCTACCTCTGGAGCCATTTCTATGTTCTGGGTGTACGTTCTTCAAAATCCAGCCGGAAGTTTCTACATCGGTCACACGGACAATCTTGAAAATCGAATTCTAAGTCACAATCGAACCGACAAGATTGCTGGCAAATTTACCCGCAAAAACGGGCCGTGGGCTTTGGTGTGGTCTGAAGAACATCCGAGATCGCCTCGAGCGCAATGCGACGCGAGCGCGAAATTAAGAACTGGAAATCTGCACGTTTGATACGGGATCGTCTGGTCAACGATGAAGGCGTAGCTCAGTGGTAGAGTCCCGACGCTGTCGGGATTAACCGATTGGTCGTAGGTTCGAATCCTACCGCTGGAGCCAAATTTTAAACTGCTCACGACGAGCAGTTTCTCCAGCTGGCAGGACCGGAAAAACGAGAAATGCCAGCAGATTTGCCAGCAGAATCGACAGGCGAATGCACAATTCGCGCGAACTCCGCCGCAACTCCGCGACTACTCGCTAACGGAAAAAATTCGGCGCGTTCATTCTCCTCAACATGGAGAAAAAACGTGCAACTCAAATATCAGACTGTGTACCAGCCGGCGCCGCAATGAGGCTGGACCTGAAAGTGCAAAACCGCTGCACTCGGCGGTTCTGACCGGCCGCTCATTGCCGCGGGGCTAGAGGAGACGGTTGCGTCGACGAGGTTTGAAGACCCGGCGGGTGGTGAAATTGCATTCCTTCCGTAATCTTATTCCGCTTTACAAATTGCGCACTGCCAGATGTGCCGGCGCGAGCTTTTATGGAACCGCGCAGGAGTCGCGCAAAGCCGCTCTGAAGTCCGCAAAGACTGCGCGCAGTTCGATGCCGACAACCGAGAAGAGCATAATATAGCGGACATGCACGGCGATCTTTGACCAGTCAGGACGAAGTATAGTGGCCGTTAACGTATCCATCAACGTATGCCGAGCGCTGTTGGATATGCATGCGCTCGAGTCTTTCTCGGGTCGAACTTTCCCCGGGCGCGGAGCGATCGTGTTCGCGCACTTACAAGCGTGCAGTATTCGCCCGTCTTCCGGAAGGTCATGATACGGAGCCAACGCATGTTCGAGTCCGATCTCGGTAAGCGAGGCAATACATGATATCCGGATGATGCCCCGGAAGGAGATTGCCGACACTCTGCAATGAGCTCGCAGAACGCGTTCATGGAGCGGCCATATTCCGTTGGCATCTCTGGTCAGCGACTTCGCATGTTTGTCTGCCGCAAGTCGCTCTTTAAGCCGCGACAGAAAGAAGGTTGCGTCAGTCGTAAATGAGGTTTGCACTCCTATATCGGCAATCTGCGCGTCCGACGAACGGTCCAGCGTTGCCAGATAACTGAGGCTGTCATACGCATCTCCCAAGTGAGGTATTTGTGGATCCTGGCAAAGTCGTCATCGCGAAACGAAGAAATAACCGTGTGAAAGTTGTTTTTCGTCGCTAGAGCCATTTTCCAGTCAGCTTCCAGCAATCCGCGCGCGACAGTCTTAGCATCGTTCGTAGTCGCCTCAGGTTCGCTACAATTGACCCGAATGCGTTAACTGGGTTTACCGTGAATTTTGAGCACCCTTCGTCCCGGAACGTTCCAGAAGGCAGAAATCGTCTGCCGCTAACAAAAGCTGTCGCACCGCACTCACGTTCGAAATAGTCGTCCCAATTGGTCGTGATGATTTCACTAATCCGGGAACATCGTCGCGAGCTCACCTGATGGAAGCGTGTCGCTAGGCCGTAGCTCGGAGAACGGGCGGCGTAGTCGAAATGTTCTTTTGATTTTCCGAAGCAACGCAGCTCTACCGAACTTGTTTGAAAACTCAGTCGTGTAGATCCGGGAACGGAGCCCTCCCACGACGTCTTAAGCGCCAGTGAACGAACTGACTTCCTCATAAAGCGGCTTAACAGGCATGATATTGCTCTCGCTGCTAACTCCCGCGCCGGCAGAAGACAACAAGTGTCCCCATCCAAAACCGCCTCGTAGGCGCTTATTCGGCAGATCAAACCGGGTCATTGCTTCGGCAGTGCGAGGACGACAGGATCGATCACCCGCACCGGTGATTGGTGCCATCGTCGCATATACACGCTTACACGTCCGCTAACAACACTTCAACGTGCCAGCAAAATTGCCAGCAAACTGCACTGAAAAAGCTCCGCGCGAGTAGTTGAAGAGTTTGCTTGATTAGCCAGGTAAACTGCGTTTCAATCGCCGCAAATACAGGGAAGGAACCGCCGAATCCTACCTCTGGAGCCAAATTGACGCAAGCAATCTCGCTCGCTAATCACGAGCACATAGGCGCACCTGGGTGTCGGCTACGATACTTATAAGTACCGCATGAAAGCGTTGTTTTCAGTATTTCTCGCGTTCGGCCTTTGCATTGGCAGCGTCCACAGCGCTCAAGCTGGGCCTGTCCGCACGGCGAGGAACGTGGCGAAAAACACGGCGATTACCGCGAAGAACGTCGCGCATAGTGCAGTAAAGGGCACAAGGAGAGCGGTGCACACTGTGGTCGACAGGGTAACTCGATAGTCGAGCCCACCAATTACAGTCGCAATCCTTCCCCTTTTACACGGCTGTTGCTGTGGCGAGGGGCGATTAGACGAGGCACAGTTTCGAACGCAAAGTGTTGGAAACTGTCGAATCGGGGTTCGTCTTTTTTGGGGAATGATCGCACAATCGCTTGGGCCGTACAATAGTTTCGACGCGGGCTCGTGAAGTTGGCCTCCGCATTTTCGCGGCTCTTTTCATTTTCACTCTTTTCGTCGGTGGCGTTCAGCTCCGCCGCTGGACCGGGCAAAACACGCGGCATGTCCGTTATCAGCACGACATTGTAAATGCCTTTTATTGGGGACAAGAGACCCTGAAAGAGGCGCACCGCTTATCGCCCGAGGACGGGTCTGCCAATTCGTGGACAGGATTGTTCCGTGGATATCTGGCGCTCTACGATCGGGTGAAGGAAGAGGCGTACGACAACGATTACGGCCTCGATTATCCGCCGCTGCGACTCCTGACCATGGCTATCTGGAGCAAAGAAGTACGCGACGGCTTTCCGTGGGTCGACAATGAACATCCGAAACTTGTTAACCCGCTGTTGAAAATCAACCTGGTGTGCGAATTGGTTTCCGCCGCGGCGATTTTCTTTCTCGTCCGCTTATGTGTGCAGCGCTCAGTGCACGCACACTCAACCTGGCCGACTTGGTTATCGCGAGAACATCGCGCCTCAATCTGCGGTCTCGCCGCTGCCAGCGCGGCGTGGCTCGAACCATCCATGATCCTCGATGCACATGGCTGGCCACAGTGGGATGCCTGGATCCTGCCGTTTTATCTCTTCGCCGCGCTCGTCGCTTTAAAAAATCGCTGGTTCTGGTGCGGATGTTTGCTGGCGTTGGGCGCAATGTTCAAAGGACAGCTGCTATTTGTGGCGCCGTTTTTGTCCTTTGGCCGCTATGGCAAAAACGATGGGTGAGTGCGCTCCGCATGCTGGCTGGGTTCACGGGAACCGCAGCGCTAATAGTTTCACCATGGCTTCTGCGAACGACCGGGGCTTGGATCGCGTTCGCCGCTGTAGCTGGCGCCAGTCTCTTGGTCGTCTTGCGATACAGGTTGCCGCACAAAGTCGCGTGGCTCACCGGAATTCTCGGGTGCGCCGCGTTTGTAATCGGCGCATTTACCGGCGGAAGTTTCGCGTGGTTTGAGATCGGTTTTCTCTATGGAACCAAGCATTATCCGTATCTTTTCATCAGCTCTTGTTACAATCTTGCGTCTCTACTCGCCGCGGCTGGTTGGTCCCTGAAAGATGATTTGCTGTCAGCTCATGTCGGATCGGTTCACTTTCATCTCACGCTGCAATGGGCGTTGCGTCTGTTTTTCCTGGGCGCAGTGGCTTTGTGTGCCCGCGGCGCGGCGCGACATCTGCGAAATCGCGATCCACGTGTGCTGATTGCGATAACTGCACCGTGGTTGCTGATGTTCGCGCTGCTCGGTCAAATGCAGAGCGCTACCTCGTGTGGGGCGCGGTGGTGAGCGCTGTCGCGTTAGGCGTCAGCGTTCGGTTGAGCATTATTCATTTCATCATCTCAGCTGCGAGCACGGCGATGATCGTCCACGTGATGTTGGTCGATAAAAGCTCGATCCGACGCTGCGCGCGATTGACGTGTTGCACGACATTCGGCCATACGCATCGGTTTTGGTGCTTGTTTGTGTGGCTCTTTACTTCTGGGATGCGCTCGGTTGGCGGATTCCGGCGTTTCGACGTGGAGCCGTTAAAACGGGCACGGCACCTTCGCTCTCGCTCGGACCAGAGCCGGAGGAAGCCTGAATCTGCGCTAGCCCATTCGGCTTTGGATAAAGCATAATCAGGCAGCTGAAGTCTCGTGGCTGCGACCGCTGAAAGCTGTCATGGCTGGATAGCCCATAAAATCGGCTATTAAGGAAGTCTTCGCGCGTTCCCGAAGCTGCGCTCAATTAGCAATTTAGGTTGTCACGGATACTCGCTGCGCTGGCATTTCGGAGAATGGGAGGCTTCTGTGGACTGAGAGAAGACAGTGGTCAGCCGCGCGTCAGCAAAGTGGCGTGGCTTATGACGCAGCCCGCCACGAAATTGTGCTTTTCGGTGGCTGGACAGGTTCGAAGTCTTTGAACGACACGTGGGTCTGGAACGGCGAGTTGTGGACACAATTGGAGGACATTGGACCGCCCGCACGCTCGATTCATGCCCTGGCGTTTGACAGTATTCGCGAACGCGTCGTCCTCTTCGGCGAGGTACGGTGCTTCGACCTATTTGGCTGACACATGGGAATGGGACGGCACGGAATGGACGCAGATGGCCGATACCGGCCCGAGCGCCCGGTTGGGACACGCTGTTACATTCGACAGCAAGATCAAGCGCGCTTGTGTTATTTGGCGGGAGGAATCTGAGCGCTCAATTTGGAGACACCTGGAGTTGGGACGGGGCACGGAATGGACGCAGGAGCAGGACACTGGGCCAGCTGTCCGAGTGAGACCACGCACTGGCGTATGACACAGTGCGCGACCGCGTCGGTTCTTTCGGCGGGCTGACGGGTTCAGGTATCACTTACTGAACGACACGTGGGAATGGGAGGGATCCGCGATGGAGCCAGGTCGCCGATACCGGACCTGCCGGCGCGCACGGGGCATGGAATGGTAGTTTGACGGCACCCGAGTATTGCTCTTCGGCGGCTACGGTTCAGGGTACTCGGCGAGTACATGGAGTTGGGATGGGAAACACTGGAGACAAATTCAGGATATTGGTGCCCGGGCCACGCGGATGTGGCGGCGATGGCCTATGACAGCGACCGGAGCCGCAGCGTTCTCTTTGGAGAAACAGCCAGAATAGTCTCCTTGGCGATACCTGGGAGCTGTATGAGCATCCCTGACCTTCAGCGGGGCCGTGCTGGATCGCGAATTCGTCCCAGCACTCCGCGGATTCTTTGCAACGAATTGACTTACCCGTCCGACGTGCTTAAGCACGACTCGTTATGCCCAAGTGCGTGATCGAAGAAATTCCCGGTGCCGGAAAACTATCGCGCGAACAGCTCCAAGCCATCTCGCAGAAATCCGTGCGGAGTGCTGAGCAATCTTGGACCACAGATTCAATGGGTCGAAAGCTATGTGATGGACGATCGGGTTTATTGCGTTTACATCGCGGCCAACGAGGAACTGATTCGCGAACACGCCCGGCAGGGCGGTTTTCCCACGAACCGGATTTCCGAGGTCCACGCGATTATCGATCCGACCACTGCCGAGTCGGCGGCGCGCTGATTATTCAGGCTCGTTCGAGCGCCACACAATTCGTTCTTAGCGCCAATCGGCGCTATCTCATGCTAGCCTGGGGTATCGCCCCGGGAATCGCATATCACATCAAGCGCTGAAGCGCGAGTCAAACCATGACTGACTGATAGATGCATACCGCGGATGCACTGATGCCGAAAGTGAACGCGCTTTCAGCGCTGGTGCTGGGGCAACACCGAAACCCTGGGGCGATGCCCCAGGCTTGTATTGAACGTCGCGCCCGTGGCGCTAAGCACTCAGTTTCTCGACTATTGCCGCGCGAGACGGCGGAATAAAAGCACGCCCAGCACGATAAACAGAACATTCGGAAACCAGACGAGCAGTTCTGGATGCGCATGTGGATTCCCGCGCAACGTATCGCCAATGATTACGAACAGAAAATAGGTCGTGGCAACAATCAGGCCCATGGCAAACCCAATTGACGTTTCACGCCGATGCGCCGTCACACCCAGCGGCACGCCAATGATCGCAAAAGCCACGCACGCGAACGGAAACGAAAATCGTTTGTTGATTTCGGTGCGGCTGGCGCTGCGTTCCCGTGTGTTCTCGCTCTTGAGTTGCTCCAGCAATTGCTCGATCGACAGAGCGGAACGGCTCGGTCGTTTTTCTCTTTCTCGTAGAGCTCTTCGAGGCTGATAGGCAACGTGCCTTCCACCATGTTGATGCCGTCGTGGATCTTGTGGAGGTCGAATGGGTCTTTCGAGTCGCGCTCCTGGTAACGAGCCCCATACAGATGCATCAGGATTTGTTTGTTCGCCAAATCCGCTTCGAGCATACCGGTACGCGCGTATGTGACCTTCACGGGGAGCGCCTTCTCGTTCATCTCGAACACGGTAATGTTCTCGAGTTTGTTCCCTTCCTTTTTGCCGACATAAATCCTGCGGCCGGGAAACTGATCGATGACCTGATCGCTGCCAAAAGCGCCATGGGATTCCGCGTGGCGAGATCAAAAATGGTACTGCGCAATCTCTCCTGCGCGGCAGGCGCGACCTGCACATTGAGCCAGAGACAAATCGCCGTGCAACCAAGCGCTATGCCAGCAAGCGGAACAGACACGCGCGTGACGCTCACGCCGTTGGCGCGCAGCGCGATCAATTCGTTGTCCGCGGACAGCCGTCCGTACACCAGCAGGATCGCAGTCAACAATCCCCACGGAATGGTGAAGATAAGCGAGAACGGCAGCACGTAGGCGATGAACGTGATCAAGGTATTGCATCGGCACATCGTGATTCACCAGCAACGGCAGCAGCTTCCGGAAAATATTTCCGACCACGAGCACCAGGCTCAGCACCGCGATCGCAAATGAGACGTTCACCAACAGCTCGCGGCTAATAAACCGATCGATCAGCTTCATCTTGCGTCGCAAACGTTAGCATAAAACGCTCGGAAGTGCCTGTGGAGTCGTGGTCAGGGTCGCGGCGCAGCTGTCGACCGGACGTGCCGCAGCGCGGCGTCCCTACCAAAGTCTCGATAATTTGCTAACGTCAAAGCCGATGAGCAGCACCATCTACGACGTCGCGATCATAGGAGGCGGACCGGCCGGCAGCACAGCCGCGGCGCTGCTCGCGCGCGCCGGGCGTCGCGTGGTTCTCTTCGAGCGCGAAAAGTTTCCGCGTTTTCACATCGGCGAGTCGCTGTTGCCATTCAGCATGAAGGCATTTACCCGGCTCGGGCTGCAGGAAAAATTTTTGAACGCCGGGTTCATAAAAATACGGCGGCGAAATCATGGGCGCGTGCTCCGACACTGGAACCAAGTTTTACTTCAAGGACGGCTACCGTTCGCAAACCGATCACGCTTATCAGGTGACACGCGGTGATTTCGACAAGGTGCTCCTGGATCATGCGGCTGAGTCTGGCGCGGAAGTGCATGAGCAGACTGCCGTTTCGAACGTGATGTTCAGCGCCGATGAGTAACGCTATCCTACAAAAACGTGGCGTCTGATGAGGTAGGTCGGCGCGCTGCCGACCGGACATCGGCGCGATGTCCCTACCGGAGGGCAAATCCAGGCGCGTTACCTTGTCGATGCCAGCGGACGCACCTCGGTGATCGGAAGGCAATTCAAGATCAAGAAGACCTATGATCATCTTCAAAAGCTCTCGATCTTCGCGCATTACGATGGTGTGTGGCGTCCGGAAGGAATTGACGGCACGCTGACAGTTTTGATTCGTGCCGTTGATCGTTGGTTCTGGCTGATTCCACTTTCGGATGAGCGAACGAGCGTCGGCGTGGTTCTCGACAGCGAGACTTTTCGCAAATCCAAGCTCAGTGCTGACGATTTTCTCGAGCAAGCGTTGGCAGAACAGCCAACCATTGCGAAACGGATGACAAAGGCGCGGCGCGTTTCGAAGGTCTATGTCGAAGCGGATTTCTCCTATCGAAGCGCGCGTTTGTACGGCGATCGCTGGTTGCTTACGGGCGACGCCGCCGGATTCATCGACCCGATTTTTAGCAGCGGCGTTTTTCTTGCCGTGTTCAGCGGTGAAAAATGCGCCGACGCTCTGAACGAAGTGCTCGATCACCCGCGCAAGGCAAAACGCTTGTTCGCGCGATACGAGCGATCAGTGAACCGCGCGATGGACGTCTATCTTCGGTTCGTGAATGCGTGGTACACGAAGGAATTCATCGAAGTTTTCCTCGCGCCGCGCAATGTGCTTGGTCTCGCTCCGGCGGTAAACGCAGTGCTTGGTGGAAATGTGGGCAACAGTTTCCCGATTCGCTGGCGCATGTGGGTGTTTTATTTCCTGGTTTGGCTGCAACGCCACCACCCGATCGCACCGAAGCTCACGCTCGTGCCGAAGAAAGACAGGCTAAACTCGCAGGGCGAGATGAGCCTGGCGCAATAAAGCGATGCGAGGACGCATCGCACTCAAAGCACTTCATGCCAAATCTGTCAGAGGTGCGTGCTAGGTTTCGCCGGAAGCTCGCGTGCGCACGCGTCCTCGCGTCGCTTTCGTCCCGCGCCCAGCGATTCACGGTTGCATGGCGCCCTGGCGATTTCCATTGTCGCGATTGCTTGTTGTTGCCTAACAAGTTGCGCATCCGTCTCACACCATCAATTCTCCGAGCCGGCTGCGGGATGGCAGACCAAAACCGGCCAGCTCATGTATCGGACAGCCAAGGCGACGCTCATCGGCGAGGCAATAGTTCGCCTCTCGAAGACGGGCGATTTTGAACTGACCGTGTCGAAAGGCCCGGGAATCACATTGTTGTCTCTACGACAAGACGCGGCGTTTGCGGAATTCAACGCGAGCTTCACGGGCCAGCGTTGGTCTGGTCCTACGGCGAGCGCGCCGCCACAGCTGCGCGGCTTGGCTCGCGTTACGCGATCAATTCCTTCGCGCGCCGAATCAAAAGACGCTGCGATACGTCAGCGGCAGCGAGACTTTTCTGTTCCGCTTTTGAGCCCGGTTTTCCGCTGAGGACAGCGGACGCTACAGGATTGGAACAGCGTCTCACAGAGACGCCCTACAGTCATAAGCTAAGCGATAATTGTAGGGCGTTCGCCGCGGCGAACGCCTCAGAAATAGCATCTCCCGGCTGAGGCATTGGCATCTTGACCCCGATTCGTGTTGAATGGTGCCCTGTTCATGCGCATCAGCGATTTCATCGCCCGAACCATCACACAGCGTCGCGCGCTGGTTTGGTGTGGTGTGGCTGCGCTGACCATCGTTTGCATCGCCATTCTGTTCACGTCATTGCGACTGGATTCTGAGATCTTCAACGTTTTGCCCGGCAAATTTCCATCGGTCCAAGGCCTGAAAATCTACGATCACGATTTTGAACAGACACGTGAGCTGACGTTCGCGCTTGTCTCCGATCCACAGGATGTCGATAAGCTGGAGGAATTCGCGCCGGTGTTTGCGGAACGATTGCGCGGGCAAACGTGGTGCGCGCGAGTGCTCGCAGGTTCGCCCATGACCACTGCGGATGGCATCCGCGATCTGCAATCGATCGCGGTCCCGTTGCTTCTCAACCTGGAACCCAGCGCTTTCGACGAGGCAATGTCGATCCTGCAACCGGACAAGATTCGCGATCGCCTTCATCGTTTGCGCCAGCAGATCGAAGCGGGCTCGCCGCGGCCGCAGTTCGAGCTTTCGTTCGATCCGCTCGGATTGATCGCGCCCGCGCTCAAACCTTTGCCCAAAGCACCGCGATCGAACAGGAACAGCCCCTCACCTCACCGGACCGCACGATGCGAATCTTTCTGGTGGTCACGAATCAAAAGTCGATCAGCGCGTTTGAATGCCAGCACTTGATGCGTTACGTGAACGAATTTCGCAAAACCGCAGCCGACGGGTGGGACGGCAGTCGCCCACTTCAAATTCTCGTGACTGGGCGCTCGGCGTTTGTATCCGAAATTTCGTTGAGCATGCGCTACGATGTCGTCGCGACATTGCTTGGCTCAGTGGTCCTTGTGGGCACGATTTTTTCGCTGGGTTTCGCCGATGGCTGCCTTTGGCGGGCATGGCGTTTTGCCTTCTTCTGTCATGTCTGGTAGCGCTGACTGCGGGCCAGCTTCTTTCGGGCGGCTGAGCATGATCAGTGTCGGCTTTTGCGCCATTCTCGTCGGACTCGGCGTTGATTTCGCGATTCTCACCATTGGACGCTATCACCAGGCGCGCGCCGATGGCGAACCGCATCAGCAAGCCATTGCCACTTCGGTGGCAAAACTTGGACGGGCGGTTTTCTTTGGCGCGCTTACGACAGCGGTAGGTTTTCTAGCGCTGGTGCTGAGTGGCGCGATGAGTTTTTCCGAACTCGGCGTTCTGATTGCGATCGGCATTTTCGTCGCCGGCCTGTTCATGTGCTCGATTTTATTTTTGTTTGTCCGCGAGCGACAAGGTGCTATTGGCAGCGACTGGCTCTTTGATCTCGTAGCGAGATATGTCCGCGGGATTGTGCGCAGACCGGCTCCGATGTTGATCTTTTCTTGCGCGGTTTTTCTGCTGCTCACTGCCATCGGCTTTTCACCCGTTCCCCCACTTCAGTTCGAAACCAGCACGCGTTCACTCCAACCGAAAAACATTCGCGCAGGTCAGGCGCTTGAAACAATCATGAAAAAATGCCGGTCCGCTGGGAACCGGTGCTGGCGATCGTGCGCGCGACAAACTCCCAGGAATTGCATGACTACTGGCAAAAATTTCTGCACATTGGCGTGAATTCAAGCTGCCGGAAAGATAAAGGGTTTCTCCACGCCCGCGGCACTTTGTCCGTCGCCGATCTGGATGCGAGGAAATCGCGACCGTTTGGGCGGTATAAATTTTCAGGCGGCACACCAAACATTGACGGAAACTCTCGAGGCCGAAGGATTCAGCGTAGAAGCTTTTGCTCCGGCATTCGCGTTGCTCGACGATTTAAAACGCATGGCCGATCCCGGCGTGCCACTGCCGAATTGGCGGACCCAATTACCGAAATCATCGAGCTGGTGGTTTTTGATCGACCGCTATTTCGGACAAGACCCGTTGCTGACGACTGGATTTGTAATGACTAACGGACCGCTCACGACACATGAGCAAGGCCAGGAGCTGCAACGCGGTCTGTCCGTGCCTGGCGTTCCCTTGATTCTGACGGGCTGGACCTACGTGCTCGCCGATCTCCAACCGTGGTCGCACCATCAACTCCTGATCATCAGCGCGCTGATGGCCATCTTCGACATCTCATTGCTGGCGATTTTGTATCGCGACGTTCGTTTATGGCTGATTCAGATTATTACACTCGCGTTCGGCATTGGAGCAATGATCGCTACCATGAAGCTGCTGAACATCCATTTGAATCTGCTGAACGTGCTCTCGTTCCGTCTCGTGCTCGCCATCGGCGTGGATTACGGAATCTACGTTGTGCTCGTCTGGCAAAAAACGCACGACGTCCAGCATGACGTAGCCGGTGTGGTGAAACCGGTCTTGCTCGCAGGACTGACGGCGATCAGCGGTTTCGGGTCGCTCGCTCTTGCGCGGAACCCAGCGCTAACTGGACTAGGCATTGCGTGCGCCATAGGCATTTTCTGGAGTCTGATCGCCACAATTTTCTTCACCTTACCTGCGATGGCGGCCGTTAAACCCAAGGGCTAGCAGCCATCGCATAGCTCCCGCTTCGTTCCAGCATTCCGTTCAGGTAAAGGCCTGTTAAACTAGCAACCAATGCGCCGGCAGGGATTGCTATGGCTAAATGCGGCTTTATCCGTTATTCCCGCTTCGCTTTTCGCGGGAGCGACTGTCGAGGGACGCGTGGAGCTTCCGAAATCGCGCTCGGCACCGGTTCAGGCAAAACGCTACGAGATCGTAACCAAGGCCGGCGTTCTATCGACGCAGCCGCCGCTGGCCGTGATCTATCTTGACGGCAATTTTCCGCGACCAGCTGCGTTGCCAACAAAAGAAGTCGAGCAAAAGGATTTAACGTTCATTCCCGCGCTTCTGCCGATAGAAGTGGGAACAAAGTGCAAATTTCCAAATCTAGACGACCAATATCACAACATTTTTTCCTATTCACCCGCCAAGCGATTTGATCTCGGCCGCTATCGCCCGGAGGAACGGCCGATACCTTCGGTGACGTTTGATAAGCCGGGCCTGGTGACTCTGCGCTGCGACATTCACGAGCACATGCGCGGATTGATCCTCGTGTTGAAGACGCCGTACTTCGTGATGACAGACACGGCTGGCCACTTTCGCTTAGATAAACTTCCGGCAGGTCGCTACACACTGAAGGCTTGGATCGACAGCAGAACTACGCGCGAAAAGTCAATCGACTTGAAGGACGGTCAAACACTGCACGTTGATTTGCCATGAGCGCCGCGGTTGCGACAAGAAGCAAGGAGGTTGCGAGCTTTCGCACCCGATTGTTCACCGCAATTATGGTAATAGTAGCAACGTTGACTGCGCTCGGGTTTTATCTGGCACAGCGCAGAGTCACCACCGACGCGGAGCGAAACCTGCAGGAGACATTTCAGACCGAGCTTTCTTCGACGCACAAAATCGAGGAACTGCGCCACGCCGCGCTCGCCGACCGCAGCAAAGCGCTCGTAGCGAAACCGCGGATCCACGCCGCGATCGAGGACGACGCAATCGATCTTCTGTATCCCACCGCAAAGGACGAGTTGCGCGACCTGATGGAAGGCGAGGAACCGCCTCCGGAGCAGGCAGCACGATCTCTTCACGCGAGATTTTATCGCTTTCTCGACGACACTGGCGCAGTCATCAAGCCGCCCAATCCTTCAGATGTAGGAGAACTCGACGGAGCGACAGAAGCTCAACTTTCGCTGACAAAATTGCCCGAAACGCGGCAGATCGGGTATATCCAATCTGATGGCGACATCCATGAAGTAATAGCCGTGCCGATCTTCTCGACCGACACAGGGGAGCTGGTTTCGGCGCTTGTCATCGGGTTCAAGCCACTCGAGCTCGAAAACAAAAACACCGGAATGCAAAGTGGCATTTGGGTCGACGGCCACCTGCATCTGCCGGCGCTTGCGCCCTCCGCGCAGAGTTCGCTCAACGAGAAGGTAACACCTGCGCTCGCTAATTCTGACTCAGAGCAAAACTATTTTCGCGTGCAAGTGGCTGGCGCGCCTCAGCTATTGTTTCATAAGCGGCTCAATCCGGGGTCGCTGTTTCCACCCGCGTACGAAATTTTTTGTATCCTCTCGCCTCGTGGACGGCACAACTGGATCGTCTGCGCTGGCAAATCGGAGCCGCAGGCGCGCTTCTGTTGTTAGGCGGATTCGTCGCAAGCCATCTCGTGGCACGCAGCATGTCCGCGCCCGTGAAGCAACTGGCGCTCGATTCGGAAGAAAATCGCGCAGAACGAGAACGCGCCGAGGCCGCGCTGGCATCCACCTCCGAGGAACTGGAGCGATCCACCAGATATTCAGCCGACGCGTCACACCAGCTGAAAAGCCCGATGACGGTCCTTCGGATTGGCCTCGAATCACTGCTGGAACGCGAAGGGTTTAAGCCGGAAGTCTACGAAGAGTTGTCCACTCTACTTCATCAAACGCGTCGGTTAACCGGTGTCATTGACGATTTGCTTTTGCTATCGCGTATGGACGCCGGTCACCTTCAAATCGCATCGACACCCGTGAATCTTAGCCAGCTCGTCGATGAATGGCTGGATGATCTTGGCGCGTTGGCTGAATCGCCGGACGTGAAGATTGAAAAGGAATTTCCGCGCGGGCTTTTTGTTGGTGGAGAAAAGCGCTACACGTCACTCATCGTACAAAATCTTCTGGAGAACGCGCGAAAGCATAATCGTGCGGGCGGGCGAATTCGGGTGCGCGCGCATGGCAACGGCAGCGACGTCGTGCTGACGATCGGAAACACTGGTCGCACCATTCCGCCGGGCGAAAACATCTTCGAACGGTTCCATCACAGCTCGAATCCTTCCGCCGCATCGGGCCACGGGATCGGCCTGAACCTGGCGCGCGAACTGGCCCGATTGCATGGCGGCGAGTTGCGCCTGGTGCGTTCGGAAAGTGATTGGACGGAGTTTGAAGTGCGCTTTTCCACCGTAAACGGTGTTAATGCAGTTACATGAAAGCGCGGATCTTTAGCCTGTGCATTTTCGCGTGCACGGCGTGCGCTTTCGACATCGATGATACTCTCGACCGCCTCGATAGCACCCTGACGATCTCCGGGTTTCAGGATAATTTCCGCGCGCGATTGAGCGGCACAGTCGATCTGGAATTTTATAATTTCCAACAGCCCGCGCCCGGCCTCATCGACTCAGAAATCGACAATCTGTTTAATCCGCGTCTCACGCTGTTTCTGGACGCGCAGGCGGGTTCGCAAGTGTATTTCTTCGCGCAAGCGCGACTGGATCGGGGGTTCGATCCGAGCGACCACGGCGCGGACGTTCGCCTGGACGAGTATGCGCTTCGAATCACCCCATGGCAGGACGGTCGTTTTACATTGCAGGTCGGCCAATTCGCGACCGTCGTCGGCAATTGGGTCCCGCGACACTTACCGTGGGACAATCCGTTTATTAGCGCGCCGCTGGTTTATGAAAATGTGACTGCCATTCAGGATAAGTACGCCCCGTATTCACCCCTGTATTTCATCTATGCACCTTACTTCCAAGGAAGTGCGCATTCAATCCAGTGATCTGGGGACCGGACTACGCCAGCGGGATTTCTGTTTCCGGCCGATTAGGTCGATTTGATTACGCTGTCGAAATGAAGAATGCGTCACTCTCTCGCGTCCCGAATCCTGGTATATTACCGAGAATGGCTTCGAAAATCCGACTTTTAGCAGCCGGGTCGGATTCCGGCCTAACGAAGCGTGGAATGTCGGCTTCTCGGGTAGCGAGGGTCCATATTTTCGGCGTGAAGCGGAATCGTCGCTGCCGCCCGGTCGGGACATCAGCGACTACCGAGAATTTGTTCTTGGACAGGACGTCAGCTTCGCATGGCATCACCTGCAACTGTGGGCCGAGTTTTATGAAGCGCGTTTTGAAGTCCCGAATGTGGGAGATGCGGACACGTTCGCTTATTACGTAGAAGCGAAATACAAATTTACGCCGCAGCTGTTTGGCGCGGTTCGTTGGAACCAGCAACTATTCAACACAATCAATAATGGCTACGGCGGTAAAGAACACTGGAGTCCGGACCTTGCCAGAATCGACGTCGCCGCTACCTACCGTCTCACCACGCACGCGCAGCTAAAATTGCAATACAGTTACCAGCATGAAACCACTGCTCCCGGCCAGGACAACCATTTGCTGGCTACACAGTTTACCGTCCGCTTCTAATGATCCAATGTTGCCGATAAACTTGTGAAAATCCTGATCGTTGAAGATGAACTTCCAGTGGCGCGGCAAATCGCCGCAGCACTGACCGAGGACGGTCATGATCCGAAGACCGTTCATAGTGGAGAAGCTGCATTGGAGGAGGTTGGCAAGGGATCTTTTGATCTGATTGTGCTCGATGTTCGCCTGCCTGGCATTGATGGTTTCGAACTGTTAGGGCGCCTGCGCGAGCAACATCTTGCCAGTCGTGTACTGTTACTGACCGGGCGCAGTGCAGTCGAAGATCGAGTAACCGGCTTGCAGCTCGGGGCCGATGATTATCTGCCGAAGCCATTTGCCATGCGTGAACTCGTCGCGCGCGTCCGCGCTGCTCGGGCGCAGATATCCGGAGGAACCAGTAATCTGTTTGCGCGTCGGCGACGTGACGCTCGATCTATCCACGCACGACGTTCATCGAAATACGCAGCGGATCGAGCTTTCTCCACGCGAGTTGATGTTGCTGAAAGTGTTAATGCGGGAACCGGGCCGCGTGTTCACGCGCACAGAGTTGTGTGAACGCGTGTGGGAGCACGCGCACGAATACGATACCAAGCTGGTTGAGGTGTTCATTGGCCGGCTCAGGAAAAAGCTCGGTGAACCTTCGCTGATCCACACCATTCGCCACGTCGGCTATACCATCGGCCGTCCCGAGGGCGAAAATTCCTGTTCGCCGTGGGACGAACGCGCAACGGCGAGGTTGAGTGTCCCAGCGCAGATGTGTGGAGTGTTGAGGCGCTGCCGGAGCGCCAAACGTGCCGCTGGCGGACGTCTTAGGTAACAACCGCGTTACTTTTGCGACATTGCAGCCAGTGACATGTCAACTGCACTTTCACGGCGCTGATTCGCTGAATTTTACCGAACGGGGCCTGCAATGAGAATCTTTTCCTGGCGTCTTACACTAGTCGTGATCGCGGCTACTGCGCTTATCTCTTATCCCAAAGCGGCAACGGCGATGACGGTTGACGTCACTATTGGCCCCGGCGGTAATTTGGTCTTTTCGCCTTCGTCTGTCACGATTCACCCAGGCGATCAGGTACGCTGGACTTTTAGTTCGGCCGGCCACAGCACAACGTCAGGCTCCCCGGGGACAGCCAAACGGTATCTGGGATTCTGGAATTCATAACCAGGGAACGACCTTCACTCACACTTTCAATAGTGCCGGAACGTTTCCGTACTCACTGCATTCCGCACGGTGGATGCTGCATGATGGTAGGCACAGTCATGGTGGTTAATGCGTCGCCAACGCCAACGCCGCACCGCGGCTCACGCCGCGACCAAGCTCCACGCCAACGGCCACGCCGCGACCAAGCTCCACGCCGACGGCCACGCCGGGGTGCTATCCCAATTTCACGACGGCCGGAGGGTGCGATGCGCTTAATTCTCTCACCACTGGCGCTGGAAATACAGGGCTTGGTTGGCGTTCGCTCTTTTGGATACCACCGGCAGTTTCAATACCGGTGTTGGCGCTGGAGCGCTGGTCCTAAACAACGCAGATTCCAATACCGCAGTTGGCGCGGTAGCGTTGTTGCTCAACACAAGCGGCACACAAAACACCGCCGTTGGAACTGATGCGCTCGTCTTTAACGACAGCGGTTCCGCCAACACTGCCACTGGTTACTTTGCGCTCATGAACAATACCACCGGCGATTCCAACACGGCCACTGGTTGGGAAGCACTCACTGCCAGCACCACCGGAAACAACAACACAGCCATCGGTAATCAAGCGCTCCAGAGCAGCGAAACCACGAGCGATCACGTCGCCATAGGCAGAATGGCTGGGTCTGGTATCACTACGCGCCAATAATAATATCATCATCGGCCATCACTCCGGTGTGCACAGTGTTTTTGGCCAGGAAAGTGACAGGTGCTTTATCGACAATATCCATGGTGCGCCGGTTTCCGCCGCCACGGCCCTTGTCGTGATGGTCGATTCCGATGGCAGATTGGGCACGACCACCGCCGATGGACCCGCCCCGGGTGGATTTTCGCCCAACGGCATCCGGCCCCAAGCCATTCCCGACGCCGCCAAGCAAGCCATGCTCAATGTCAAAGTTCAGAACTTGCAGGCAACGGCCACACAGCAACAACAACAAATAGAGACGCTCACCGACCAGCTGAAAGAGCAGGCCGCGCAAATCCAGAAAGTGAACGCCCAGCTCGAAATGAATAAGCCGGCGACCAAAGTGATTGTGAACAAACCTTGAAACTGTTCAAAACAACGAAAGGAAATTAACAAAGATGAAAAATCGAAGTGCGAAATTGCTGGCCATCCTGCCGGTGTTAGCCTGCTTCGCGCTTTTGCCAGGAGCGCGGGCGGTTAATCCGGCACCGGACGGGTGCTTTCCGAACTTCACGACAGCGGAAGGATGCGACGCGCTTAGTCTCTCTCACCACCGGCGCTGGAAATACAGCGCTTGGTTGGCGTTCGCTCTTTTTGGATACCACCGGCAGTTTCAATACCGGTGTTGGCGCTGGAGCGCTGATCCTAAACAACGCAGATTCCAATACCGCAGTGGGCGCGGTAGCGTTGTTGCTCAACACCAGCGGCACACAAAACACCGCCGTTGGAACTGATGCGCTGGTCTTTAACGACAGCGGTTCCGCCAACACTGCCACTGGTTACTTTGCGCTCATGAACAATACCATCGGCGGCTCCAACACGGCCACCGGTTGGGAAGCACTCACTGCCAGCACCACCGGAAACAACAACACAGCCATCGGTAATCAAGCGCTCCAGAGCAGCGAAACCACGAGCGATCACGTCGCCATAGGCAGACATGGCTGGGTCTGGTATCACTACGCGCCAATAATAATATCATCATCGGCCATCACTCCGGTGTGCACAGTGTTTTTGGCCAGGAAAGTGACAGGTGCTTTATCGACAATATCCATGGTGCGCCGGTTTCCGCCGCCACGGCCCTTGTCGTGATGGTCGATTCCGATGGCAGATTGGGCACGGCCACCGCCGATGGACCCGCCCCGGGTGGATTTTCGCCCAAAGGCATCCGGCCCCAAGCCATTCCCGACGCCGCCAAGCAAGCCATGCTCGATCGCACAGTCGAAAGCTTGCAAGCAACTATCACGCGGCAACAGCAACAAATACAGACGCTCACAGCCCAGCTGAAAGAGAACGCCGCGCAAATCCAGAAAGCGAACGCTCAGCTCGAAATGAATAAGCCCGAGGTCAAAGTGGTTGTGAAACAAGCCTTAAAGCTGTTCCTTGAAGGGAAGAGTTCAAGGAACAACAATGCGCTTCGTCTTGCGCTCTTCAAACGTAACAAAGGCGTAACCTTTCTGCTATCGTCGTCGCGTTCTTTCAGTAGAGGATGTCATGTTAACCCGAAGAAATTGATGAAAACTTCGCGGATCGTTTTTCGATGCTTCCTGTTTTGGCGCTGCTGACATTCGCGTACCTGGTTGGCGCGGCAGCAGGCGCAGATTCAACGTCTGGAAAGTGGATCAGCCCCGCGCCGACGCGGCGAAAAAGAATCCAATCGCACCGACACACGACTCCA
>ERZ1370068.4798-contig-3854_pt1 | contig 58196 bp, 100 predicted proteins | sample MGYA00561227_ERZ1370068 | MGnify/ENA primary metagenome ERZ1370068 (study PRJEB38410, sample SAMEA6850437) | metagenome | study: Metagenomic assessment of the ecological functions of the soil: analysis of the soil microbiota associated with the... | reverse complement strand
GTTACGTATTGCTATCAATCTGCTAAATAACAAAGAGCCCGGCAACCCGGAGGTCTGTCAATTGCTCGCCAAGTTGCACCTGCGACGCGGAGATATTCAGGTGGCGCTCGGCGAATATCGCTACCTTGCTGGGGCGGCCTTGCGCGCCCAACATTATGAGCAGGCCGAGTCGTTGATTGTCGAATTTCTGGCCATCGAACCAAACTCCGTACCGATCCTCGAGCTCTATGGTGAGCTATGCGAAGAAAAGGGCGATGTGGCCAACGCGGTGACCCGCTATGGGAAGGCCATCGAGCTGCTGCTCCAGCATCCAGAACCCGGCATGCCGACTCCACGACGAACTGTTTGAGAAGGTCAAGTCGCTCGCGCCGGACAATCCCATTCTCCCGGAAGCTCTCTGCGCTGATGCAACTGGCAAGAACTCCGTTGAAACGCCCGCGCCTGCGGCGCCGCAGAGTTCGCCCGACTTTCATGGACCGGAGCAGCGCCCGACGATCCCTGGAAAGTGACCTCCAAGACCACCTCGCTACAAGATAGGCATTTCTCACTCGCTGAGCCGAAACCTGCACCGGCCCAATCGGCGCCGTCACAGTCTGCAGAACCAAAACCGGTTACGCCGGGTAAGCGGGTTTTCGTTGTCGAATGCCGAGCCGGATCCAGCAATGGGGGCCGGCGTCGCAAGGGGCAGGCTCAGTTGCTCCTCCTCGCCAGTCCTCTCGACGAGCGAGCAGGTTCCAAGCCTATGTGGAGGCCGGCCAGCAGGCTGAGGCGGAAGAATGGCTCAGTCGCTTGGTCACAGCGCAGCCAGATCATGCGAGAGGCGCGGAGAACTGTTCGGCTCCCTGCTTGAGGCTAAGGGCGATACCGCCGGCGCAGCCTTGCACATATTCCCGCGCCCTCGAATTGCTCCGGTGCATCCAAACGATAAGAGTCCAACTCAACCGGCGCAGTCTCTATGCGAAAGTCAAAGAACTAGCCCCGGCCAGCCCGTTGGTCGCCAAATGGGCCTCGACGTTTTCGCCGAAGCCGCAGGCGTCAGTACCTGCCGCAGAGACGCCGGTTTCTGCTTCGCCCGATAACGAGATTGACCCGGAGACCCACTCACGCTGGGAGTGGCCTACAAGAACATGGGGTTGCTGGACGAAGCGAAGGAAGAATTTTTGCTTCTCGATGAAGAGCCACGACTTTTCTCAGATTCCTGTCTCATGATCGCGGTCTGTTTGAAAGAAAAGGGAGAATGCCAGTCGGCGAGTGCACAGCTCGAGCTGCTGCTGAAGGACCCGAAGTGCCAGGAGCCAAGGCGCAAGCCATTCGCTATGAACTCGGCTTACTCTACGAAGCCCAAGAACAGTGGAGTCAGGCTGCCAGCAATGTACGAATCGATCCCGACCTTCCACGACGTACCGCAACGACTTGAATCAGCTCGCGCACACAGGGCGCCAGCTGAGCCGACTCCGCGTTCCGCTTACGGAAACTAGAGCAGGATGCTGAATAACCACGTCTCGCCCACGCATTGCTGCTCGCGCATCGTCTCGAAGATCCTCAAGCGTGCCCATCGGGAAGGACTGCGCAGCAGTCCGGTCAGCAAGCCATCCCGAGTGCTCAGCTGCGTGCCTTGCTGACGAACTTTTGAGCGTCCTGCCAGGATTTCGCGAACGCATCTGGCGCGAGGCGCGCCTTTGCTCGCCAGTCTGTGCGTATACTCGTGTTCAGCATCCTGCTAGTGAACTTGGTTTGGGGCCGGGACGGTCGCGTCTAGCACCGCTTGAATATTTTTCAAACAGACCAACCCCATCTGAACCCTCGCGTGCAGTGTGGCAGAGCCCAGATGGGGGAGCAGCACCACCTGCTTCAGCTGAGCCAGCGCTGAGTGGATGGCCGGTTCCTGTTCATAGACGTCGAGTCCCGCGCCGGCGATGATTCCCTGCCTTGAGGGCGTCGACCAACGCTCCTTCATCGACGATCGAACCACGAGCGGTATTGATGACGAAGGCGGTGGGGCGCATCCAGGCCAATTCGCGCGCGCCGATCAGATGGTGGGTGGCCGCCGTGAGAGGCACATGGATCGTCACGACATCGGCTTCCCGAGGATATCTTGCAGCGATCGGTGCTCCCACTCGCGGGAGAGAGATGAGGTGGCTCGTGTGTTGGCGTGTGTGATAGCGCACCGGCATGCGAAACCCTACGGCGCGATGGGCTACCGCTTGCCCGATCCGTCCCATACCGATAATCCCCAGTGTCTTGCCCGAGACTTCCGCGCCCAAGAGTTGTGTGGGACTCCACCCAGTCCAACGACCGGATCGAACGAGGGCGTCGCCTTCGGCGACGCGGCGTGCCGTCGCCAGGAGCAAGGCCCAGGTCAGATCCGCGGTGGCATCCAGTCAAGACGTCCGGAGTATTCGGTGACGATCAGACCACGCTGCTCGCGCGGCAGCAAGATCGATGTTGTTGTACCCGACGGCATAGTTTGCCAGAATTTTCAGCCGAGTGGCTGCATGAATCGTCTCTGCATCAATGACGATCGCCCAGGGTGACGATCGCGGCGTCGGCTTGGCAGAGTCCCTCACGAAGCGCCGATGGAGCGGGCAACGCATCGTGAGGATCCTGCACCAGCTGGAACCGCTCCCGCACGATGGCCATGACGGGATCGGGGAGGAGGCGCGAGAGGTAGAGGATGGGACGTGTATCAGTCATAGGTACGCGGCTCCTATCTGCGAATCACATCTTAGCAGGATGCAGAAAAAGTCCGCCAGCCGGTCTTGTTCATTTGGTCTGTCTGGTCTGTTCGGTCTGTCTTGTGTGCTTGGCTGAACGAAATTAACCAGACCAACCAGATAGACTAGATGACCAGACAGACCAGACTTGTGCTGGTCTCAAGAGTCCATCTAGAATGAGCGACCCATTCAATTATGACCGCACCAACTCTCATTCTGCCCGAACGTTCCCACACCATGGCCTCCGACCTCCGCAGCGGCGGTAGGCGTCGATAAAGTAAAAGACGACTATTCGACGCTCACCGCCTACGCGGTGGATGCGAGCATCTACCGGATGGCGCCTCAGGCGGTCGTGCTCGTGGAGTCCGAGGAGGACATAGTCGCCACGGTGCGTTACGCCGTACAGCGAGGCATCCGCTGACGCCGCGTGCTGCCGGAACGAATCTGACTGGCTCGGCGATCGGGTCCGGGATCATTCTGGACGTCTCGCGCCTGAATCGAGTTCTGGAGCTGAATCGAGGAAGAGCGATGGGCTCGTGTGCAGCCCGGGATCGTACTGGCGGAACTCAACAAGCAGCTGGCGCGTGATGAGTCTGCTCTTCGGGCCCGATCCCTCCAGCGGCGACATGTGCAAGCTCGGGGGATGTTGGCGAACAACTCATCCGGCCCTCACACACTGCGTTACGGCGCCGTCAAAGATAATGTGGCGGCACTCCGTGTCTGTCTGCAGTCTGGCGAGTGGCTGGATGCCAAGGCCTACGGGCTCGAGCGATCCGAACTGCGCCGGTCTGCTGAAGGCGCACAGGCCACTTCGTGAATTGCAGTTGCTGCTACAGGAAAATGCCACGCTGATCGCGCAGAGACGTCCGACTGTCAGCAAGAACAGTTGTGGCTACAATCTCTTCGGTCTCGCCGATGGGCTTGCACGAGGCTGCTTCGATCTTCCAAAACTTTTCGTCGGCAGCGAGGGCACGCTCGGTCTGTTCAGCGAAGCGACGATTAGACTGGTCGAGAAACCTCGCGCGACCCTCACGGCGCTGATCCATTTTCACCGCTTGGAAGATGTGGGCGATGCGGTGCCGAAGCTGCTGGAGTTGAGTCCGAGCGCGTTGGAAGTGATGGATGCCAACACACTCAATCTGATCGGACGGGCGAAGCACGGCATCCCGGCAGAAGCGGCCGCCACCCTCTTGGTGGAGTTGGATGCTGATGGCGCAGGGACCGATCTCCGCGCACAGGCCGAGCCGGATGACCGAGATCTGTCGCCGCTATCGCCTCACGTCCGATCCCGTGATCGCCTTCGATCCTGAGCAACGGGAGCAATTGTGGAAGGCCCGCAAGGCGCTCTATCCCACCCTCTACCGATTCGATCCTCGGAAAAAGCCCATCAATTTTGTCGACGACGTGGTGGTGCCTGCTGAACGGATCGGCGAACTCATCCGTTATCTGGAAGAGTTCTTCGCCGGACAGCGCGTGCCGGTCGCGATTTTCGGGCATATCGGGAATGGGAATGCCCACATCATTCCCTTGCTCGACGTGAACGACCAAGACGATTTTCAGAAAGATGGTGCAGGGCTATCACGAGATTCACCAAACCGGTCTTGGGTCGCTTCGGTGGCTCGATCTGTGGGGAGCACGGGGACGGCCGGGTGCGCGCCGAATACGTGCGGACGATGTTCGGCCCGGAGCTGTACGACCTGTTTGTGCGCGTGAAGCAGAGCTTCGATCCCTCCGGGGTGTTCAACCCCGGCATCAAGATCAGCGACCGGCCCTTCACGGACCATATCGACTATGTGCGATTGTCGAAACCCTGTGCGACCTGCGCCAAGTGCAACGCCGTCTGCCCGGTCTACGATGTCTTTCAATCGGAAGACATGAGTTCGCGGGGGTGGTTCGAGATCGTCACCGATAAAAACTATAGCTATCTCAATTCGAAGCGAGTCGTGGAGGCCTGTCTCAATTGTAAGTCCTGCCGTACCGCCTGTCCGGCCGGCGTCGATGTGTCTCAGCTCATTCTGGATCGGCGCGCAGAGCATCCGAATGAAATGGCAGGTGTCATCTTTCGTTTCCATGCACAAACAGCGCTATTTGAGACGATTCTTAAAGTTTCTCGCGAGGTATCAGCCGATCTGGGATCGGCCTCTGATGCGGCGTCTGCTCGATCATCTGACGAAGCCGTTTATGCGTCGTCTCAGCCGAGACGGCAAGATTGTCGCCTCAGCTTGTGATGCCTCGACTGGCCCGGCGACATCTCCGTGACCGCTATCCCGAACTGATTCTCCAGGCTGGGCAAGCTTCTCGCTCCCCGGTGGCCTATTTCCATGGCTGCGCGGCCAACTACTTCGACGATGGGGTGGGGATGCCGTGATCGCCGTGCTGCGAAAACATGGGGTCGAGCCGGATCTGCCGACGCAACGCTGTTCCGGGACGCCGATCGAAACCTACGGGCATCGCGCGTTGGCCAAAGAAGGGGCACGGGTCAATCTTGCGTCCATGGCAGGGTACGACAAGGTGGTGACCGGATGTGCTTCCTGCACCCTCATGCTGAAGGACTACCCCACATTGTTTGCCGGTGAGCCGGAGCAAGCGGCGGCCCAAGCCTTGGCCAAACGAGTCACACATATTTCGAGTTTGTGTCGCAATCGCCGGTGAAACCGGCCATGGCCAGTCAGCAGGCCGACGAAGTGCAAGGTGGCCTATCATTCTTCCTGCCATCTGCGAGCCGCGGGGTGACGAAGGAGCCTCGTGCGATTCTGGCGAGGCTTGCCGGGCGTCGAGTATGTCGAGATGCCGGACGCCGATCGCTGCGCGGGTGGAGCCGGGACCTATCTCGTGAAGGATTTCGAGACGTCGCAGCGCATTGTCGAGCGCAAGCGGCGGGCCGTCGAACAGAGCGGAGCCGAGGTTGTGGCCACGAGTTGCCCGGCCTGTATGATTCAACTGCGCACGGGATTGCAGGGCGCAGCGGAGGTCAAACACGTGGCCCAACTTGATTCAGGAAGCCTACGAGGCATGCAGACCTACGCGAGATTGGACCAAATACACGAGAAGACGAGGGATGAAATGGTCACCAGTGCAGGTCTTTGGATTGACGCTTCGCGATGCGGTTGGAGAAACAGAATTCGAGCTTGAGGTCTCGGAGCCGACCACGGTCAGGAAACTCATTGAATCGAACCAGGATCGCATGGGCCCGTTGGTGCAGTTCCTGACGAATCGAGAAGTGATGATTGCGGTGAACAAGAAAGTGAGCGCCGAGGATACGGTGGTCAGGTGACGGCGATATCGTGAAGTTATCCCACCAGTCGAGAATGTCGTATGATGGGACGAGAGACATTCCCATCTAATAGCCGAATGCTGAAAAAGCTCGCCATCAGCCGTTCTCAGCCTTGAACAGGTCCTCAATGTACCCGGATGGTACGCCTGCGGCCTGTTCGGCTGGCTGCGGCCAACTGTCTGAACTAAGCATTCGGTGAGACCGTACTTCCTAAGAGAGGACTAGCGTAGTCCGGCGTTTGGCTTTGGCAGTCGGCTGGGCAGTGAGCGGATCGTCGGGCCAGGAGTGTTTGGGATAGCGGCCACAGAGTTCTTTCTTCACTTCGAGATAGGCCGACTTCCAGAAGCTGGAGAGATCCTTCGTGACCTGGACAGGCCGGCGTGCTGGCGATAATAGATGTAGCATGACCTGGAATCTTCCCGTCGACGAGACGGGGCGTGTCTTTGCAGCCGAACATCTCTTGCAACCGCACAGCCAGGATGGGCAGATCAGGCGTCTCGTATTCCACGCGAACGTTCGATCCGCTCGGGACCGTCAGATGGGTGGGGGCCCAACGTTCGAGTTGGCGCGACTGTTCCCAGGAGAGGAGCGCGTGCAACGGCTGGGTGAGATCGAGTCGCGTAACTCGCTCGAGCGTCATTAGCCCTGATAAATAGGGACCAAGCCAGCCGTCGAGCGTCCGCAGCAGCGCCTCGTCCGACAGATCGGGCCATCGTGACTCTTGTCCTTCGATCCGGCGTAGAAATGCCACTCGCGCCAGCCACTGACGCAGCTCCGGAGTCCAGGCCAGCCGGTCGAGTCCCTGCCCGACGAATGCCCTCTAACAATGCCGTCGAAATCATCGAAGGATCCGGCTTCGAGAGCCCCTGCTCAGACAGGACGAGCGAACTCAATCGGCGTTGCCTCGTCGCACGAACCACCTGTGCTGTGTCATCCCACAAAACCTCATCCACTACTTGAATCTGGTCTGCATACAGGGTCTCAAGCTCGCGGAGCTTTACCGGCGCAGCCAGATCGATCCTGGCCCATTGCGTTCCGCCGTCCAGGTCGGCAATGACCAGATAGTCTTCTGAGCCGAGCGGATCTGGGTTGTGCAAAGAGGGCGCCACGGCCATTGGCCATGAGATAGCGTGCATCATTTCCACGTTGGCGTTGGGCGATACGATCCGGATAGGCGAGTGCGAGCAACAGACCGAGCGCATCGAGGCTGTCCGGCCGATCCAAACGAGCAGATCGCGGAAGTTGTCGTTGCCACAAGTCGGCAGTTCGTGTCACTCGCTGACAGGCGGCGCGGTCGACAATCGCACTGCCCGCGTGATCGTGCTGTCCATGGAGGACGTCCAAGCGGAGTCGCAGATCGGCGTTGCGCCAGCCGGAGGGTCTCGCAGAATATCACGCTCGCTGAGCAGAGCGGCCAGCTCACAGGCAAGATTGCCGAGATGCAACGGGACAGCCTTGAGCAGCATGTGTGCGAGACGTGGATGCAGCGGCAGGTCGGCCATCTGTTTTCCATGAGTGGTGATCTGTCCCTCTGGATTGAGTGCGTTGAGGCCGGTGAGTAACTCTCTCGCCTGGGCTACAGCCCCGGGCGGCGGGGAGTGAGCCAGGACAACTCGGCTGGATTGGCCGTACCCCAGAGGGCCAATTCGAGCAGCAGCGGCGCCAGGTCGGCGTCGAGCATTTCCGGCGGGCGACGCGGGGCGAGCGATTGATGCTCCGCAGAGGTCCAGAGGCGAGCACAGACGCCCGGTTCAAGGCGACCGGCCCGACCACGACGTTGCTCGGCAGAATCCTGGGTGACACGGATGGTTTCCAGTCTCGTGAGTCCCGAGCGCGGATTGAATCGAGGCACGCGCAGCAAGCCGGCATCGATCACGACGCGTACCCCGTCGATCGTCAAGCTGGTCTCGGCAATCGAGGTGGCCAGCACGATCTTTCTCGTGCCGAGTTGAGCGGGAGCGATCGCGCGGTCCTGCGCTTCTTGTGGCAGTTCGCCATGGAGCGGGAGATGAGGATATTCGAGCTCAGATTCAGCTCGAGAAGTTTCCGTTCGACACGCCGAATCTCTGCCATGCCTGGCAGAAACACCAAGAGACTGCCTTGGTCCTGCGCGAGCGAGCGCCGGATTGATTGTACGACTGCCACATCGGAGACGGCCTGAGAGCGGCTGATCAAGATAACGGGTCTCTACCGGGAACATCCGCCCTTCGCAGGCAATGACAGGCGCGTTGCCCAAGAGATCTGCCACCGGCCCACAATCCAATGTGGCCGACATCACGAGCAGGCGGAGGTCCGGGCGAAAGAGCCGTTGCGATTCGAGACAGAGGGCCAGGCCCGTATCGGCCTGTAGGCTCCGTTCGTGGAATTCATCGAAGAGGACGATCGCGTAAGCGCTGAGCGCAGGATCGTGCTGGAGCAGGCGACCGAGGATGCCTTCCGTGACCACTTCAATTCTGGTCTTGGGACCCACCTTCGTGTCGAGCTTCATGCGGTAGCCGACCGTTCCGCCGACTGATTCACCCAGCGTGGTTGCCATGCGATGGGCTGCGGCGCGTGCGGCAAGCCGCCGCGGTTCCAACATGAGCAGCGTCTTTCCGTCGAGCCACGGGGCATCGAGCGAAGGCCAGCGGCACTCGCGTCGTTTTTCCAGCGCCAGGCGCGGCGGTCAATAGCGCATTCCGTCCCTCCGTCAGCACGCGACGAAGGGTCGGCAGCACATCTTCTATTGGGAAGTCTGGACATGATAGGTTCGGCGCTCACGAGAGCTAGGACTGTATCAGACTCGCGGGAGGTGAGAAAAGAAATCAGACGCATGGCCGAGTATCAATGGACAACCATTCGAGATACCTATCCAGACAGGCAGTCGACACATTCTATGAAACACGAGACCACGCACCCATCTGCGGAAACGCCGGCGAAGGGCTTTTCTCCTGGCTTTGCGGCGCTGGGCCTTGAAGCGGCCTTGCTGACCACGCTCGACACGCTGGGCCATGAGGAACCCACGCCGATTCAACGAGGAGGCGATCCCCCGTTGTTGGCAGGCCGCGATCTCTTAGGCCAAGCAGCAACCGGGACCGGCAAGACGGCAGCCTTCACGCTGCCGCTGCTCCAGCGCATCGCCCATTCGGCGCGGCGCTGCCCCTCCGCGCTCATCCTGGTGCCGACCAGAGAGTTGGCCATACAGGTCGGCGAAGCAGTCACGCGCTATGGCAAGGAATTAAAGATCTCCGTGCTTCCGGTCTACGGAGGACAGGCGATCGGTCCGCAGCTCCATGCACTCAGGCGCGGGGTCGATGTCGTCGTGGCGACGCCTGGGCGAGCGCTGGACCACATTCGCCGAAAGACCCTGCAGCTCAAGACGATCCAAATGGTCGTGCTGGACGAGGCCGATGAGATGCTCGACATGGGATTTGCCGAGGATCTGGACGCCATTCTGGAACAGACACCCAAAGAGCGGCAGACCGCGCTGTTCTCCGCCACCATGCCGCTCCGGATCGCATCCATTGCCAAGCGCCATCTCAAAGAGCCGGTCGAGATCAAGATTGCCAAGGAGCCGCTCAAGGCGGGTGCCGCTCCGCGAGTCCACCAAACGGCCTACATCGTCGCCCGACAACATAAAGAAGTGGCACTGGCTCGTATTCTGGACATAGAGGCTCCTAAGTCGGCCCTCGTGTTCTGCCGCACGCGTATTGAAGTCGATGAACTCACGGCCATGTTGATAGGCCGTGGGCACAAGGCCGAAGCGATCCATGGCGGTATGAATCAGCCTCAGCGTGATCGCGTGATGAGTTCGTTCCGGTCCGGACAGACAGAACTCCTCGTCGCCACCGATGTGGCGGCACGGGGTTGGATATTCCATCCGTATCGCATGTGGTGAACTACGATCTGCCCATGTCTCCGGAGGGCTATGTCCATCGGATCGGACGGACCGGGCGAGCCGGGCGTGAAGGGGCGGCGATCACCGTCATCGACCCACGCGAGCAGCGGTTGTTGTGGAATATCGAGCAGCTTACGAAAGCCAAAATTGTCGTGACTCCGGTACCGACCGTCGCCGACCTTCGCACGAAACGGCTCGCACGAACCAAAAGCGCGATTGAAGAAGTGCTCGCCGCCGGTGACCTGACCAGTTCCGAACTGTGCTCGCGTCGCTCGCCGAACAGGGAGACCCAATGGAGGCGGCGGCGGCAGCCCTCAAACTCGTCTTTCGCATGCAGGGTGGAGAACGGAAGGAATACGATATTCCTGCAGTGTCTCAGCAGGCCGCCGGAGCGGCCATCGATGGCGCGGCGCCCGATGGGAGATCCTCGAGGGCGGGCCGGTGGCATGGCGCCGAGAGAGGGACAGGGCAGACCGTTCAGCGCGCCTGGTCGTGGCGGACGAACGGTGGGGATGGCCAAGGTGTATATCGGCGCGGGCAAGGAGGCAGGAGTCCGGCCAGGCGACCTCGTCGGGGCGATTGCCAACGAGGCCGGACTCAATTCGAATGTGATCGGCGCCGTCGAAGTGATGGATCGATTCTCGCTGGTGGAAGTGCCGGAAGTGCTGGCCCGTGAGATCATCGCGACTCTCAGCCGAACCAGGATCAAGGGACAGAAGGTGGCAGTGAGATTGTTTCTGGAGCAGCCAAGGGGGGGAGGGCATAGCCAGGTGCCCTTCTTGCTCGCAGAACGCGCACGGATGGAGGGGAGGAATGACACCCTGCAGGTCCCTTGCTCCCGAGCGCGCACGATCAGAATGTGCTCGCTCGACGGCCGCAGTAGAACCTACACGGGTGCCATTCCGGAGAGAGAACCGAGCAAGCTTTGGAAGAATTACCGATAGGAAAGGTGCTCGCTCGATGCGCGCAGTAAAGGGCAGCCTTGACCACTCCTCTCGGATAGCGGTAGAGAGAATCGGAAGGTCCTTTGTGCGGCTAGCCTGGCGCACTAGGCGATCATCTGGCTGGTCGAAGAACGATCCGCTCACCACAGGCCTATAGCTAGTTAGGTTTGCTGTTTCGTTCGATCTTCCTCCCGCAACCGAAACTTGAGGGAGGCATACTCTTTCATGCAGTAGGCGAGCAGCCGTTCGGAGCCGAAGAGCATGACCATGCGGCCGTCTCGATCCACGAGCCGGCGCGTGTCCTGCGGCCAGTAGATGCGGGCGATCACATCGGGATCGCCACTCACCCAGCGGGCCAGGACAAAGGGCATCCGCTCGACGAGGGTCTTGACCCCATACTCGGTCTCGAGGCGCGAGGCGACGACATCGAATTGGAGTTCTCCCACGGCAGCCAAGACCGGATCCCGGCGCACATGATCGGGTGAATAGAACACCCGCATGACCCCCTCTTCTTCGAGCTGCTGGAGTCCCTTCTGGAACTGCTTCTGCTTCGTGAGGTCCTGGCTTCGAAGCACGCCGAAGCACTCCGGGGAAATTGCGGAATCGCATCGAAGGCGAGGGGACTGCCGGAGCAGAGCGTGTCGCCGATAGCAAAGAGGCCAGGGTTCACCAGCCCCACGACGTCGCCCGGGTAGGCTTCCTCAATCGTTTCTCGGTCACGGCCGAAGAGTCGGTGCGGCCGCGTCATCCGGATCTTGCGGTCCAGCCGCGCATGATAGACCATCATGTCCTTCTCGAAGCGGCCCGACACGATGCGGAAAAACGCCATCCGATCGCGATGTTGCGGGTCCATGTTCGCCTGAATCTTGAACACAAAGCCAGAGAACTTGTCGTCTGTCGGCTGCAGCGAGCCTCTGCGTAGCTCATGCGCGGGCCTGGCGGGGCGGCGAGCTGAAGGAACCCGTTCAGGAATGGTTCGACGCCGAAGTTCGTCAGTGCGCTCCCGAAGAAGACCGGCGTGAGTTGGCCGGCGAGGAAGCGATCGCGATCGAACTTCGTGCCGGCGCCGGTCAGCAGGGCAATCTCTTCCTGCAACGGACCATAGGCCTCCTCCCAGTGTTCCGCCAGGCTCGGGTGAGGGAACGTCTCCACCCTCATCGGCGCCCGGCGTTGGTTATGCAGCGTCCGTTGGAAAGAACAGCACTTGGGAGTCCTGAAGATCGTAGAGCCCCTGAAACCCTGACCCCTCCCCAATGGGCCAATTGAACGGGACCGCCGTCATGCCCAAGGTCTGCTCGATCTCCTCAAGCAGTTCGTATGGATGGCGCCCCGGCAGATCCATTTTATTGATGAAGGTCATGATCGGGATGTTGCGCTTGCGACAGACGGCGAACAGTTTCTTGGTCTGAGGCTCGATGCCCTTGGCGCAGTCGAGGACCATGACCGCGCTATCTACCGCCATGAGGGTGCGGTAGGTGTCTTCGCTGAAGTCTTGGTGGCCCGGCGTGTCGAGCAGATTCACCCGCACACCTTCATAATCGAACTGCAGTGCGGTGGAGGTGATGGAAATTCCGCGCGCCTGCTCCAGCTCCATCCAGTCCGGACTTTGCCGCACGCTGATGCGACCGCGGCCTGCACCGCCCCGGCCAGGTGCACCGCGCCGGCGTATAAGGAGGAGCTTCTCAGTCAGCGTGGTTTTCCCGGCGTCCGGGTGCGAAATAATGGCAAAGGTACGACGCCTGGCCACTTCTCGCGCCAATTCATCGGACGACGACTTCTCAATCGGCAAAGACATAGACGTTCCTTCTCTTATTCAAGGCACCAAGATGAGGTCTCAGGGAATGTTGTAACACCTGGCAGAGGAGAAAACTACGGGTAGCCTGTTGTCCTCCTGTGCTCGCGCAACGCGCGGTCATGAGAAGACCCTCGTTGAACGCGCGCAGTAGGAGACCAATCAGGCCACCCTCTGGAGAGATAAGCGAGCAGACGCGGAAGGAGTGAGAAGAAAGCAGTCAGACCATCACTTCTTGCTCGCAGAACGCGCACGATAGGAATGTGCTCTGTTCGATGCGCGCAGTGAAAGGATCAGTCCGGCCACTCCTAATGAGGGAAGGGTGGAAGTATGGAGAGACCGTAAGGGTGTGAGGGCTTTCTTTGCTCCCGGAGCGCGCGCCGCTAGAAGGGCCTCGCTCGACGGCCGCAGTCAGCTCCTCGCACCCTTACGCTTGCCTGGTTCGGTGATGAAGTGAGGGGCGAGAGCGCGCACATTGAGAAGGACTGCTTGACCAACCTGCGGTTTACAAAATCCGACTCAGCCCAATCTGACACGACCCACGCAGAGCTAACCCAAGGTAAAACTGACGAATCAGAAGAACCATTCTCTTGATGGATCGGGATGGCTTGGCCTGTTCCGGTAGCAGAGAGGTAGTAACTCTCCGATTCTACTAATACGCTCCATGGTGATCGAGACTCCAACAAACCAGGCAAAGGAGACTACAATAGAGAAGCGTTTTGATATACCAGTTTGGTGCTTACTCCCCTTGGTTGAGAATGACACAAAAATTTTCAGACATTACGTGCTTTTCTCGATGTTGCCGGACGTTATTCTCAAACCAAAGACATGCCCCTCGTCTTTTGCCGCAATCGGAATGTGGTCCTCAGAAGTTGATGCAGTTCGAGATAGCCTCACCACTGTTCTTAAATCGGATTTTGGGAAGTGGTCTGATTCGACTAAAGCTGCCGAAAATGCAAAAGCTGTATTCCGTCTGATCGTCAAAAGACAACTTTGTGGACGCAATCGAAGATAATCTGGAAGGAGTCGCCAGAGTGGAAAGTTTTTCAGGAGGAAGGTCAGCAAATTTATGAAAAGGGCGTAAAAACGCTCAAGAACCGATGCCATACGCAAAGCCGATGAGCACTCTAAAGCTCCAACTTTTCGGAAGCGTCATGGCTAAATTATGGGGACACATCTTAGGACTCAACCGACACCGGCTACCTTCAAGAACGCTCCCTGCCAGTCGGTTGCGGTCACCGGCGTAGTTTGACTCCGACATTCAGGGGTCAGACGAACCAAGAAATATTCAGAACTGTGCTTGAAGGAGTGGATGAGCTTTGCCCAGAGTAGAGGAGAAAACTGGTATTCGCACACTTTTCAAAGTATCGATCAAAACGGAGCAGGAAAGAACCATTACTCTTACTTGCTGACTATCTGGCAGGGTATTACTACTCCAAAAAGGTTTACGGAATGGGTTTAGAGAACGATCGAAGAGACATTCTGAAGATTGTAGAGGCCCGTAGTCGAGAAATGGCCGTCGTACTGCTATAAAGTAATGGAGGGACCTTTTAAAGAAAAATATATGTTGGACCCTGACGTATTTGACCATGTCATTCCTAAGAAACAACGGAGAGGTATTGTTAAAAGCAGTACCTTGATTCAAAGGGACAAATTCTAGGGAATGAGAACTCTTGAATGAGTAAGGCAACCGGCGGTTTCATTCAACCTGAGGACTAGGTAAAACACATGGAAGCTTAAGACGTTACAAGCGCTGCTACCACGTTGCTACTAAGGCTGACTGAGGTAGGGTCTGAGGAACTGTTTTGGAATTCCATACGAGTTGAGCCTGCTACAACCCGACTGATATATTTCTCTCCCACCCAAATTGATCACCGTCACGAAACCTCATCGTATAGCGAAGTCATACTGGCGAAGCGTTAAAAGGACAGACTTGTAAGCGGCCTGTTACCTTTCTATTTTTTCTTCTCGGCGTCTGGCGAGGTTGGGCATGGAGGTGCTTCTATACTTCCCTCTGGGGCGGCCTGGTTTACTCACTGACTGCGCGCGTCCAACGAGGGAGTCCGCGACCGCGCGTTGCGCGAGCAAGGGTAATCAGGCCGCCCCACCATCCGAAAGGGCCGTTCCGGGAGGCGCTGGCGCGAAGGGAATCTGCCATACCGGTTCCGCACTGTGGGAGTGATTCAGTGAGTCGAATACAGAGAGTCTCGCCTGCCGAGCCCGCTGGCCTTCGGTCATAAGCTAGGGTTGACAGGTGTCACGTACCACATTACACTTCCGGCGTGATCAAGACTCCTTGCGGACAAGCTCACCAAGGAGCTGTACGAGAGTGGAAAGTCAAAGCGGTTTCCTCCGGGAATCTGGGAGCGGGCAGTGCGCAAGTTAGAATATCTTGATCTCTGCTACAAGTGTGACTGACTTGAAGGTGCCTCCGAGCAATAGACTTCACAAATTGGAGCGAGACCGGGCTGGGCAGTATTCGATTTTCGTCAACGATCAATGGCGAGTGTGCTTTCGATTTGACGATGGCGATGCGTACGATGTTGAGATAACGGACTACCATTAATGAGAGGTGCGCGATGAGTATCCCCAACAAGCGAGCGCGTAAGGTCCGTCCCACTCATCCAGGCGTCATGCTGCGGGAGGATTTCTTGCCGGAATATGGCTTGACGGTGTCCGGCTTTTCCAAATCTCTTCAGGTATCTCGTCAAACGGTGAATGAGTTGCTGCGGGAGCGACGTGCGGTCAGTCCTGAGATGGCGGTTGCGGCTCTCTCGTTTATTCGGCAACAGCCCCGAGTTCTGGTTGAGATGCCCAGCGCGCGGTGGACCTGTGGGTGGCTGCGCGGAACATCCAAGGGGAAGATCAATCACATTTCCCCGCTGACCGCTGCATAGCCTAAGGCAGATAGCTTGAAGGAATACAAGATTAAGCGGTTCTTGTGAGGTCACGACGATGAAGAAACTCAAACGCGCTCCAGCACGATTCCTGATCTGCCTGGACAACAAAGGCTATGCCGTTTCTCTGGAGAAACGGAAGATCTACCGTTGCCCTTCCTGATACCGATGCCCTCAAGCATGGTCAGGTCCGTGTCATCGACGAATCCGGCGAAGATTATCTCTATCCGAAAAACCTCTTCCTGCCCATTACAGATCCCCAATCTGTTCGGAAAGCCATTCTCCAAGCGGCATAGTGAGTTGAGCCTGCCGGGAAGCTGACCGATACATTCTCCTTCCACCAAACATCGATTACTGTCACGATGCGCCGTCACGTAGCGGGATCCTGAATAAGGCGAAGCGTCAAGGGAGAGGCCTGTAGAGCTCTTCTATACCTCCCTCTAGGGCGGCCTGCGTTATTCCCTAACTGCGCGCGTCCAACGAGGGGAGTCCGCGACCGCGCGTTGCGCGAGCAAGGGGAGTAATCAGGCCGCCCCACCATCCGAAAGGGCCGTTCCGGAAGGCGCTGGAGCAACGGGCTCTGCCACCCTGCTTCTGAATTGTTCGATTGATTCAGTGGGTGGAGTGAAGAGAGTCTGTGGGGGTTACGATTAGGCCGCTTTGTCGGTCGGAAGGGCCTCGTTCTCCTCTGCTTGCTTCCTCAGCTGCTGATGGAGCTGCTCGAGTTCGCGGATGCGCCGATCTCGTTCTGCTAGCTGTAGTTCGACTTCATGAAGTGCGATTCGATGCTTCTCATCCCGTTCAGTGAGTTGTACGTCTAGCCACTCAACCAATCCCCCGCTGACTCTGATTCCTGGAGTCGCGTGCGAAGTCGATCGGCATCGACACCCTGATGTTCTAAGCTAGTGGAACGCTCTTGCGAGGAGAGTTCTTCTTGATTGGAATGACTGAGCGTTTGCGGTGCCATCATCTGACTTTCTAGCGGCTGCATCTTCGAGGTAGCGTCTCTCAGCTGATGTCGCGCCTTCTCCAGCATCTGCTCTTTGAGGTGCATCATGGCGGTGACGTCCGCGAGCTGTTGTGCGACGTGTGCCGGCGGATACGTTTCTCAGCAGCCATCCGACTGCGCCGCCGATTCCAGCCGCGATGATGAGACATCCCAGCATTTGGTTGATGAACATACTCATAGGTCGGTCTGTCCTTTCACTCGTAGTTCGATTCGTCGGTTGCGCTGGAGGCCGGCCCGATTCTCCGCCACCGACAGCGGTCGTGAGGCGCCATAGCCGACGGCGGTGAACTGCTTGGGCAGGCCGTGCTTGGTAAAGCTAGCGCCGCACGGCATCAGCACGGCGCTGGCTGAGTTGAAGATTATAGTCCGGCTCGCCGTACTTGTCCGTATGCCCGCTAATTTCGATGGCCGTGCGAGGGCATGCCGTAATTGGTCAATCAGTTGGTCTAGTGCGACAAGGCTGCGGGGAGTCATCGTGGTGCTGTTCGATTCAAACTCGATGGACGCGCGCGCGAGGATCTCATCCAATTTCTTCTGGAGCAATGGGGAGGGGATCTCAGCCAGTGATGGAGTTGTCGGGGATGGGGCCACCGGCAGGGATCGAGCCTTCGGCAAGGATGGAGCCTTCTTGGACAGACCCGCCGAGGATGGACCCGCCAAAATACGATCTTCCAGCTCCAGCCCTGCCTGCGTCAGAGGGGCAATATCGCGCAGCACGATGGCCTTGGCATGATTGCCACCGACCTGGCCGCTCGAGGACAATCGTGCGGCCGTCGATGATGATAGAGCCTCGTTCCGTCATGTGGCCTAAGACGGGGAGGACCTGGGAGACGTTGTCGGCCCAGGCGACAGGCCCCACTTCTCGCATCCACCGCCAACTCATCGACGACGTTGCCTGGCGTTGCTCCATAGAGTTCTAGGGCTCGCTGAAGGATTGCGGCCTTGCTGGTCTCACTGGGAAGCGAGCCACGGAGGATCAGCATTCCATGCTCTACACGTGCATGAAAGTTGGCAGGGGTAGGGGGGCCCGATGCTGTTGATGTGGGAAGGTGGCGTGGAAGGCAGAGAGCGGCAAGGAGGCCAAGTGCAACAATTCCAGCTGCTAAAATCGCTGCACTCTTCATGGTTCACCTCTTGGACGGACAGGCGCCTGCATGCCTCAGTAAAACCTAGCAGATAAGTGAAGAAAAAGGTGTCAGGAGCCACTCTTGTCAATAAAATACTTGTAAATTTCAATGGGTTACGAGCAAGAAGATTCTGGTTAGCTCCTATTTTGGACAGCAGTGGTCAGGAAACCATTATCTGAGTTAACGATCTGAATTGACTCAGGCCAGTGCTACTAACCTCTTAGGAAGTCCCCACGATTTGAGTCTGCCGGGAAACTGACTGAGTCCGCGATCGACTTTCCGAAGGATTTCCGCCTGGCATAGTCCGAAAGGGCCATTCCGGGATGCGCTAGAGCAACGGACTCTGCCACCCCGATTCCGCTTCGCCTTCGAGTTCCACCTGGGCAAGTTGACGCCATCTGCAAGAACGACGTAGCCTGTTGCTGACACTTGAACCATCAGGCAACCATAAAATAGAGAGGAGATTTCTATAATCGGCACCATAAGAGGAGGAATTACTATGGGAATGCAACCGTTACAGGATTGGGCACTGATCGAACCGTCGGAGGCCAAGGAAACGACGACCGGAGGGTTGTTCATCCCAGACACGGCCAAGGAGAAACCCGTGGAAGGAAAGGTTCTGGCCGTGGGGAAAGGGGCGCTGGGAAACACCGGAAAAGAAGTCGGGTAGCAAACCCAAAAGAAAGAGGAAAAAGGTCTTCAAGCCCACGGTCCTCAAACCGGGCGATCAGGTCCTCTACGAAATACGGAACGACCGAAGTCGATCTGGACGGTAAGGAACTCGTTCTCGTCCGCGAGTCCGATGTCCTGGGCTTGGTTGGGTAGGAAGAGTTGTTTAGATTTTCCACTTGATCGAGCACCCCATAGATCATTGATCATTGCATAGCATTGCACCGCCGCTGGATAGGCCTCTCGGCCATGGCTCACCAACTACGCGCAAATCACGGCGCGCAATGGGCCTCTCATTGCATATTCTACTGACGATCAGTTGACAGGGTTGCTCGACAAGACAGTAGCCTGGAACCGTTTCTCGTTCCACTTTTCACCTCGCAGGGTCATCGCATGACTGAGCCTGAGATTGCCAAGCCGGATGCCGACGAGCTTATTAGGAAGCTGCATGAGCGGCCACAGATGCCCGTGACCGAGTGGCTGCGAGCCCCTGCGCACGTGCACTACAAAGCGTTCCGCATGATCGACCCGCCGGTGCAGCGGCTGGCGAGCCGTGACGAATTCAGGTCTCTTCTGGAGGCCTTCAAGATCTCCGCGGACGCGATGGCCATCCATGACACGTTTGGCTATGGCGTGAAGGTGGAAGCGAGCGGCGAGCGGCTGATTCTGATCTGGCAAGCGCACACAGAGTACTACAGTTATCAAACCTGGCATATTCCCTCCGACCACGCTGGGGAAGTGACCTTTGGTCCGATGACCTTCCCGCAGTACCGGTCTCCGGTCACTCCACTCGGTGCGGAAGTGTGCCGTCTGGATATCCTGCTGATGATCAAACCGTTGCCAGGCAGTGAGACGTTGCGCCCTCAGCTTCCCGGCCCCGTCATGTATGGCAGCCGGATTCTCGATGAGGAGACCGCGCTGGTCACCAGCTTCACACCGGACGAGCATGGGCGCGAGCGCTATTGGGTCACGTGTAGGGTCTGGCAGGTCCAGCAAGTCTCATCTGAAAGACATCGTCGACGCCATTGTCCGGATCGAAACCTACTACCACTTGTTACTCATGCAAAAGCCGTTGTTTTCGGCTGCGATCGATCAGGCCTACAAGTTCGAGCAGGTGCACTTGAAGCAGCGTGAAATCATCAGCGAGCATATCGGCCACGCCGATCTCCTGGCCCTACAGCGTTGGCTCAATGGGCTGACGCAAGACTGGTTAAAAACCACTCGGCTGTCCAGCAAGTTGCACTTCGAACTGTCCGCCTCTGTTCCCTACGACAAGATCGTGCACCGGACTCTGGCCTCACTCGACGAACGTACGCTCCCCCTGTATCGTCCGATGTCCGAGTATGTCCTCACCGGGATCACCGGGGTGGCGGAGGGCAATCAACAACTCCTGAAGCGGATGGACACTCTTCGAAGCGGATTTGAAGGGACAATCTCCATTATTCGCGCCCGCGTCGATCTTATGCTCAATCCCAGAACCTGACGCTCTTGATCAGCGTCGACAAGACGACGAAGAGCCAGGCCATCCTTCAGTACACGGTCGAAGGTTTGTCGGTTATCGTGATTGCCTACTATCTCAGCGGGCTCATGACCTATATCTTCAAGGGTCTTCATGAGATGGGGTGGCTGCGCAATGCGGATATTGCCGCCGCATTGTTCGTTCCGCTCTCGCTCGGTCTCGCATTGGGGATTACGATCTTCGGACGAAAACTTCTCCACAAGAAATTCTCCGGCGATTCCACGCCTGCAGCATCAGTGAAGCCTCAAGCCTAGCAAGAAGACCGTTACTTGGTTTGTCTGGTTTTTTGGTTGGACGAAACTAACCAGACAAACCAGATAGACCAGATGGGTCAGATGCTATAACTCCCGTTGGCTGTTCAGGGCAATCGATAAGATAGCGAGGTAGCGCGGGCAGATCGGTGGCAATCTGTTGGGCCTGGCAGGGGGAATATCTTCCTTCAGTCGCTTCAGGAGTCTGAGGACCTTCATGCTGGGAGGCACCTCGCATATCCATAGATGTGTGCCGGACTCCAGTTCTTCGATGTGCCGTTGAACGCGAAACCCTGGATGCTCCATGAAATACGCCGATAAGAATCCTCCGATGGCCTGGACCACCCAGGGGTGCGCGGTGGCATAGCGGTAGCTGATCCGAAGCTCAACCACCTGTACGGGCTCTTGCTCATCCATCGTTATGGGAGAGTATAGCCTGTTTGGAACCGGTGATAACTCTCATGAATTGCTGTCGCCGCAATCGCCCATGGTTGACCCGCTTCGGCTCTGAGTGTAGAGTCCGCGATGCGTCGGCATCTCGCGACGGTGCGACGAGCGTACAGACGACAGCTCGAGTTCCGAAGTTCTGCGATTTTCACGCGCAAGCGTAGCGGATCCACGAACTTGCACGTCTGAAGCGCTCCCTGAATACTGTGAGCTCAGTGTGAAAAAGGCTTCACAGGGCACTAAACAGTGGTAAACAGATGAACATCGCCATTATCGGCGGAGGACCGGCCGGGCTCATGGCCGCGGAGGCGGCGAGTGACCGCCGGCGCACAGGTCGATCTCTATGACGCCATGGCGTCGGTCGGTCGCAAGTTTCTCCTGGCCGGGAAAGGCGGCCTGAATCTCACGCACTCGGAACCGTCTGAGAAGTTTCTCTCGCGCTATGGGGTCACGGCGCCCGCAGATCGCGCCGCTGCTCGCGTCGTTCGGGCCTGACGCGCTCCGAGACCTGGGCTCGTGGACTCGGCATCGAAACATTTGTGGGCTCTTCCGGACGCGTGTTTCCCACCGATCTCAAGGCGGCGCCGCTGTTGCGCGCGTGGCTCCGCCGGTTGCGCCAGGCGGGCGTGCGATTCCACATGCGTCATCGGTGGTCCGGCTGGGACGAGCAGGGGACTCTGCGTTTTGCCACGCCAGAGGGAAACCGCTCTGTCCGAGCCGATGCGGTGGTGCTTGCGCTCGGCGGCGGCAGTTGGCCGAAGCTCGGTTCTGATGCTTCGTGGGTGCCGCTGCTGGCAGGGCGCGGACTTCACATTGCGCCGTTGCAGCCGGCGAACTGTGGCTTCGACGTGGGCTGGAGCGAGCATTTTCGGATGAAGTTTGCCGGGCATCCGGTCAAGTCAGTGGCCGATCGTTATGCGGAGTAATACCGGTGCTGAATCCTGGCATCCTGGGGAATTCGTGATCACGGAGACCGGTGTGGAAGGCGGCGTGATGTATGCGGTGTCCGCCTCTCTTCGCGACGAGATCCTGGCGAAGGGAGTGGCGACGTTGCGCCTCGACCTGGCACCTGACCGCGACATGCCGCGGCTAACTCACGATCTGTCGAGGCCGCGCGGCAAACGTACGATGGCGACGCATCTTCAGCGGCAGGCACATATCGAAGGCGTGAAGGCGGGACTGCTTCGTGAAGTCGTTTCGAAAGAGGACTTCGCAGACCCGGTTCGTCTGGCTGCCGCGATCAAATCGTTGCCGTTGCGACTTGTCGCACCGCGCCCGCTGGAGGAAGCGATCAGTACGGCTGGAGGAGTTCCATTCGAGGCGCTCGATGCACGGTTGATGGTCCGTACGCTGCCGGGCTGTCTTCTGTGCAGGAGAAATGTTGGATTGGGAGGCGCCGACCGGAGGGTATCTGCTGACCGCCTGTTTCGCCACTGGTTCGGCGGCGGGCGCGGGAGCTGCTGCCTGGCTAAGAGGCAACCAGACTCAATTCAAGGCCGGCGTGTGAGTGGTGTAGAGGCTGGTGCGTGGCTGTTTATTGAGAAACGACGGCAAGCCCGTTGACGGCACCGATGGATCGATATTTCTGGTCACGTTGGGTCAGCAACTGAGGGAGGGAGAGGTCGGTGAGCTGGGAGAGTTGGTTGCTGAGGGATTTGGCGACTCGATCGGTGAATGGCATTGAGGTCCCGATGGGCGCCGCCGAGCAGGTTCCGGAATCACTTCATCGGCGATATGGAGGTCGACCAGGTCTTTCGCCGTCATCTTCAAGGCGGAAGCGGCATCGGGAACTTTCGCCGGATCGTCCCACAGGATGGCGGCGCAGCCTTCCGGCGAAATCACCGAATAGACACCATGCTCCAACATGAGGACGCGATCTGAGACGCCTAATGCGAGTGCCCCGCCGCTGCCGCCTTCACCAATGACGATGGAAATAATCGGGACTGCGAGCCGGGACATCACAAACAGATTGCGGGCAATGGCTTCAGCCTGGCCGCGCTCTTCCGCGCCGATGCCAGGGTAGGCGCCTGGCGTGTCGATAAAGGTCACCACCGGGCGCCCAAACTTTCGGCCATCCTCATGAGACGCAGGGCTTTTCGATAGCCTTCGGGGTTCGGCATTCCAAAGTTCCGTTGCATCCGTTCTTTGAGGGTCTTCCCCTTTTGATGGCCAATGACCATGATCGACCGATCGTTGAATCGAGCGAAGCCTCCGACGATGGCACGATCGTCGCCAAACGATCGGTCCCCATGGAACTCAAGAAAGTCCCTGAATAGATAACCGATGTAATCGAGGGTGCTGGGCCGTTGGGGATGTCGGGCGAGTTGCGTTCGCTGCCAGGGAGTCAGTTTGCTGTACAGCGCATGTTCGACCTGGGCCAGCTTCATCCGCAGCTTGCGGATCTCGTCCTGGGAAGTCGATTTCCCGGCAGGAGAGGCCGCGAGTTTTTCGATCTTTTCTTCGATCTCGCGGATCGGCTTTTCAAACTCGAGGTAATCGCGCATAGGGCGTCTTTGGATATCGAGACTCTGGGAGAGGAAATACGGACAACCTACCCTGAATTAGAAACTACGATAGCAGAAAAATAGCCCCTTTGCCTAGCACTTCTTCAACATCTGCCACAAAGCGTTCGCTAGGGGTGACGGTCAGGTGAGGGAGGGGGGCCGTCTCGGCTTCCAGCGCTGAATCCATTCGCAAAGTGAGCGAGACGGTCGTGCTTCCCGGGTGACGCAGAAAGACCTCGCGGAGGCGCGGAAACTGTTCCCTCACGCCGGGGCGATCCGTCAGTCGAATGCGGACCCGCTTGATCGTCTGCGCTTGCACCTCGGCGAGACGGCTCGATCTTGCTCCCTCGAATCTTCGTGCCTTTATCTCCCCGGTCCACTGTGCCTGTGATGCGCACGAGGCGTTCCGGCACTCATGAGGTCGGCGGCGTTCTTGTAGAGATCTGGAAAGACAATTATCTCGACCACGCCCTGAAGGTCTTCCAGGGTGAGATAGGCCATCCGGTCGCCCTTCTTGGTCAGCATGTTCTTGACGGTCGTGATGATTCCGCAGAGTTTCACTTCCCGACCGTCCGACAATTCGGGCAGGCTCATGGTCGAGGCCGTGGCGAGCGCCTGGATTGTGGCCTCATAGCGCGCCAGCGGATGGGAGGAAATATAGAAGCCGGTCAGCTCCCGTTCGTGTTTTAATCGCTCGCTTTGGTCCCATTCCGGAATATTCGGCAGCGGCGGCATGGCCGGATGCGCCGCAGAGTCTTGTCCGTTCAGTCTCGTCGCCAAAAATATTGGTCTGCCCCAGATCCCGTTCACGCTGTGCGCGGCAGCACCGTCCTCGACGGCTTGATCCAAGACCGCGGCCAGTTGAGAACGTTTCGCGCCGGTTGAGTCAAACGCGCCGGTCTTGATCAGCCCTTCGAGCATGCGCTTGTTAACTTTGTGGAGATCGACGCGACGACAGAACTCAAAGAAGGACTTGAAGGGACCGGTTTCATTCCGAATCTCGATGATCGATTCGACGGCACCTTCGCCGACATTCTTGATGGCCGCCAGGCCGAACCGGATTGCGTGACCCACCACGGTAAAGTTCTTATGGCTTTCGTTGACGTCGGGGGCAGGACCTTGATGTTGAGGTCGCGGCATTCCGTGAAGTAGCCGACGATTTTGTCGGCGTTGCCCATGTCGGTGGTCATCAGGGCGACCATGAACTCAGTCGGGTAGTGCGCTTTCAAATAGCCGGTCTGGTAGCAGAGGACGGCATAGGCCGCGGCGTGCGACTTGTTAAACCCGTAGCCTGCAAACTTCTGGATCAGTTCGTAGAGCTTTTCCGCTTTCCTGTCGGGAATCTTGTTCGTCTTGGCGCCGGCCAGGAACTGCGTGCGCAACTTCTCCATTTCCTCCGGCTTCTTTTTGCCCATCGCGCGCCGGAGAATGTCGGCTTGGCCGAGCGAGAAGCCCGCCACCTTGTTGGCAATCGCCATCACCTGTTCCTGATAGACGATGACCCCGTAGGTGTCCTTCAGGATCGGTTCGAGTTCAGGCACTTCGTACACGATCGGAATCTTGCCCTGCTTTCGTTTGATGAAGTCGGGAATCAGATCCATCGGGCCAGGGCGATAGAGCGCGATGATGGCGATGATGTCCTCGAAGCGGTCCGGTTTCAGGCCGGTCAGGAGGTCGCGCATCCCGGAGCTTTCCAACTGGAAGAGGCCGACCGTCTTTCCTGAGGAGAGGAGGGCAAAGGTCTTGGGGTCGTCGAACGGCACCTGCTCCATGACCAACGGTGGATCGCCGGGATGCCTCTCATTGATCAGATTCTCGGCGCGTTTGATCATCGTGAGGGTTTTGAGGCCCAGGAAATCGAATTTGACGAGCCCGATCTTTTCGACGTCTCCCATCGAATATTGAGTGACGATTTCGTCGTTGGCTCCTTTGTAGAGCGGCACGTGGTCCGTGAGCGGCCCTTCCGAAATGACCACGCCGGCGGCGTGAGTCGAGGCGTGCCGGGCCAGTCCTTCGAGGGAGCGGGCGATGCCCATCAGCTCTTTCACCCGCGTATCGGTCTCGACGAGATCGCGCAGTTTCGGTTCTTGATCGAGTGCCTGCTGGAGCGTGATGTTGAGCTGATTCGGTACGAGCTTGGCTACGCGATCGACTTCGGCATAGGGAATTTCCAGCACGCGGCCCACGTCCCGGATCGCGGCTCTCGCCCCGAGCGTCCCGAACGTAATGATCTGGGCTACGTGGTCCTTGCCGTACTTGTCGACCACGTAGTTGATGACCTCGCCCCGGCGTTCCATGCAGAAGTCCATGTCGATATCGGGAAGGGACACGCGCTCGGGATTCAGGAACCGTTCGAACAATAGCGTGTAGACGAGGGGGTCGAGGTCCGTGATGCGCAGCGCATAGGCGACGAGACTCCCGGCGGCGGAGCCTCGCCCAGGTCCGACCGGAATGCTGCGCGATCGGGCAAACTTGATGATGTCCCACACGATGAGGAAATAGCCGGCGAACCCCATCGAACAGATGATCGTCAGCTCTTCACGCAGGCGAAGCTCATAGGTGGCCGGCAGGATCTGGCTGGATCTTTCTTGTAGTCTGGCCGCCAATCCTCCAGTGCCAGGCGCTCCAGATAGGTTTCCCGCGTGAAGCCTTCGGGAACTTTGTATTGCGGAAGATGCGTCTTGTTCAGCGCCAGCTGGAGGTCGCAGTTGTCCGCGATCCGGCAGGTATTGGTGACGGCATCGGGGAACTCAATAAAGGCGGCCGAAACCTCTTCTGTCGATTTCACATACAGCTGATCCGTATCGAACTTCATGCGATTCGGGTCGCTGATCGTTTTGCCGGTTTGCAGGCAGAGCATCAGCTCGTGCGGGCGGAAATCTTCTTTCTTGAGGTAGTGGCAATCGTTGGTGCCGGCCAGAGGGATGTCCATTTTCTTGGCGATCTCGAGCAGTCCGCTATTCGCAACTCGCTGATGGTCCAATCCGTTCGCCTGCACCTCAAGGTAGAAGTGTTCCTTCCCGAAGATTTCCTGAAACTCCCCAGCCACAGCCATGGCGCCATCCATGTCCTTCTGGCCAATGAGGTACGGGATCTCGCCGCTCAAGCAGCCAGACAGGGCAATCAGTCCCTCATGGTGCTCTTTAAGAATTTCCTTATCCATTCGTGGCTTATAATAGAATCCTTCAAGATATGCTTTACTGACTAGCTTGATCAGGTTCTGATATCCGGTCAGATTTCGAGCCAGGAGGATCAGGTGATAGTAGTCGTTGTGGGCGAGGCCGCTGTCTTTGGCGGCGAAGCGACTGCCGGGAGCCATATAGGCTTCGCAGCCGATGATGGGTTTGATGCCTGAATCTTTGGCTTTCCGGTAGAACTCAATAGCCCCGAACATGTTGCCATGGTCGGTCATGGCCACAGCCGGCTGATTAAACGATTTAATCTGCTGCACGAGCGGCTCGATTTGATTCGCGCCGTCCAAGAGACTGAACTGGGTGTGGAGGTGGAGATGCACGAAGGACGAAGCCATGGCGGGATTCTAGGAGGGCAGGGAAGACGATGTCAAACTCACGAAGGGGGAGCATAGCCCGCATTACTCACGATGGTTCGTCGCGAAATGGCGGAGTGGCGCGCGACAAGCGCGAGGAGCGCGACTCGCGTGACGTGTGAGCCCTGTCCCTGCCTGTCGCGCTTTTCCCGCCAGTCTCGCCCGTCTCGCTTGAGTCAGGGATCGGCGATTGCAGCAGAAGTGTTCATGGATAATACGGGCTAGCGACAGCAAGGACACAACAGGCCGGTACCGCCCAGTGTGCACTGTTCCATGCGGGCGCGGGCGGACTCACTCAATGAGGAGAGTCAGTTTTGATTTATGAGGTGCGTACAATTGTCCGTGATCTTTCCGCTCAGTGTTTCTTTCTCCATACCGGAGCAGGCTAACTTGTTGCCATGTTAGAGCAGAACGTCATGTCAACCAAAGAGAGTCTGGATCCTCTTCTCCCTGCAACCGGCCTCGACTGCTGCCGATAAACTTAACCGCAGCCTGAGTGTCTGGAATAGCCTTGACCATTGGGTTTGCGGTCGTTTCGCCAGTTGTGGGACTCTACGCCATCATTGGCGTGCAGACAGTGGTGACGGGGAGGCTGGGTTGCCGCGCTGGCCATCTGTCTCGTGATGCAGCTGCTGGTGGCAACCGTTTACGCTGAGCTGTCCTCGCAGTTTCCGATTGCGGGGTGCTTACAAGTGGGCGCGACAACTCGGGGGCGGCGTCACCGGGCAATTCGCCGGAGTCATCTACGTCAGTTCCACGATCGCCATGCTGACCACAACTGCCTATACCGGGGGCATTTGGCTTTCCATTTTTTTGGATGCGGCGGGTGGAGGAGGGTCCACTCTAGTGATGTGGGGCGCAGTGTTTTTATTGATCTGTATGCTGCTCAACCTGGCTCACGTCAATGTGTTCAAGCTGGTTATTACATTGGGTGTGTATGCTGAAATGGTAGGCTCGCTTGGCGTGGCGCTGCTGCTGTTTTTCTTTTTCGGCAGCATGCATTTGCCGAATTGTTTCAGCATCTGGGCACGGGGACCGCACTCCAGCGCAGACGGCCGCTTTTCTGGCGGCGCTTGCCATTGCGGGCTGGGCCTTCATTGGTTTTGATGCCTGCTCCACCATCGCCGAAGAAACCTCATGAGCCGAAGCGGATGGTCCCACGGGCGATCTTTTTTCTCCTCTGCATGGTGGGAAGTGTGGTGCTCTTCAACTCCGCCGCCCTGACGTTGAGCTTCAACCGCGACACATTGGTGAATACGAGTGCCGTCGTCCGATCCAATCACACCCGTGATAACCAGTAGCTTTGGAGCGTGGGCTGAGAAACCGTTTCTGGCGATCGTCATGGTTGCTTTCCTTGCTTGCGGGGCATCCGTGGTGCAATACACGTCGCGCATTGTCTACTCAATGGCTCGCGAGGGCAACATGCCTGTTGCGCTAAGCCGGGTGACGGCTTCCAAGACTCCGCGCAATGCAGTGATCTGCGTCGTGCTGCTGGCGGGGCTTGGGCTGCTGTTCGGGCTGAATGACGGGGCAGTTGCTACGGTGCTTGCCTTCGGCACAGGCGGGTTGTATGCCATGTTCGTCATGACCACCGGGGTGGGGCTCTACACCCGCCTTACGGGCCGCTGGAACCCGGCATTGGGTGCGCTGAGGCTGGGTGTCTGGGGGTTGGGGATCAATGCGGCGGCCTTCCTCTGGTCAGCGTTTGAATTCGCCAACATCGCCTGGCCGCGTACCTACGCTGTGTCACCCAATGCACCCTGGTGGCAGCTCTGGGCGGTACCTCTGGTATTGGGCAGTATTTTAGGTGTCACCACGCTGTATGTTCTGATCAACAAAATCCGCAGGAGTTACTTGAATGTATTATTTTGATGAGGAGAAACACATGGATCACCAACGCACATTTATATGGGAAGAATACGTCCCGGGAGGCTGCCATTGGAGATAGAGGGGCCTGGAGTCCTTACTCGACAGTTCAGGAGCAATTAAAACGCCCGGACCTTGTTATCTCGTTCATTCGTGCGTCTTACGGCTTTTTTCGGCTCGGCAGATGGCCGGAGCGCACTTGGCAGGCCAGGACGTCACAGATCACGCGAGTGGAGATCAGGCTGGTGATCTCGGCTGCGTCGTAGGGAGGAGAGCACTCCACGATCTCAATTCCGGCTATGGGCTTACTGTCCGCGATGATCTGAAGGAACTTCAGCACTTCGCGCGGCAAGAACCCGCCTGGTTCCGGCCAGCCAGTTCCAGGCACGAAGGCGGCATCCAAGCAATCCACGTCGAAGCTCAGCCAGACCGCGTCGGTGCCGTCCCACGCTACCTCGAGAGCACGTTTGGCGGCATTCTCAATCCCCATCTCCACGCAATCGGTGACGGTCATGATGGTGGTTTGGCGTTCACGCCCGACCTTCACACCGGGCCGCGGCGACTGCCAGCCGCCGATCCCGATCTGCACGAGATTTTTGCCGGCACGCCGGGAATGTTCGTCGCGTGAAACCAGGGTGTTGTGTGCATGCGTTCGTCGAGATCGGTGTCTTGCGTGTCTACATGCCGGTCGAAGTGAATGATGCCGAGCTTGCCGCCATGGAGATGCTGTGCGACCCCCGCACGGTCGCGAAGCCAAGTGAATGATCGCCGCCGAGCACCACGGGAAACGCCCCACTGGCGTACACGTGCGCGACGGCTTTACTGACCTGATCGAACGTCTTTTCAATGTTGCCGGGAATGGTAAACACGTCGCCGAGATCGCACATGGAAATTGACTCTCGCAAATCCACGCCGAGCTCGAAGCTATATGATCCATACAGCGCCGAGATCTTGCGAATGCCCTGAGGGCCGAACCGCGTGCCGGACCGATACGTCGTGCCACCATCGAACGGCGCCCCAAGAATGGCCACGTCATACTGGCCGCACTTGCGTACGTCTTCCATGTAGGGTGATTTGACAAACGTGTTTATCCCGGCGAAGTGGGGTAGTTCTCCCCGACTGAAAGTGGGAATCCGTCGATCTTTAATGGAATCAGCACCGGGTAGGCCTAATTCAAGACCCCGGGCTATTTCTTCCTCATGCTTCGTGGTGGGTAGCAGAGCCTCCGCTTCGACAGCGTATTTCGCCTCCGGACCATATTGGTTATGCAGGGGAACATTGCCTCTGTATTTCATCTCTTCGGCCAAAACTTCACCTCCTTGCGCCCGCACGTTGAATAGTCTCTGAAGGTTGCCGCCAAGCGCCGCGGTGGCGGCAGTCATGCTGAAATCGTTTTTTGCTGGAAACCCGCCCGCCCAACTCGCCAAAGACGGTCATGGCGCGTTTCCGAGGTGACTGAACTGGGTATGGAGGTGGAGATGAACGAAGGACGAAGCCATGGCGGGATTCTAGGAGCGTGGGAAGGGGGAAGTCAAACGAAGCTGCGATGCCTGGCATTTACACTAAACTTGAGTGGCCACGCTCTCATACCACGTGGATATCTACCCCGCCGGAGTTTATAGGGGATGCGCCTTCAGCTTATCAAAAATACCAGTATTTGTAAGGCGATTCGGCTGGCTGATGCTTGACGGAGTTAGTGAATCGGCTGAGAATGCGGGCCGCGCTGGTTCATTCATTTCTCACAGGCTGGAATGATCATATCACTCGAGGTCTTCTATCCCAAAGGAGATGACCATGCCCAAGAACATCGTGTTTTGTGCTGATGGCACATGGAACAATCCGAACGAAGACGAAAACGCCGATCGTACTCCGGATCCGACTAATGTCTACAAACTGTTTCTGCTCCTGGATGGCACGCTCTCCGTGGACAGCTTGCGCGATGCCGATGAGCAGGAAAGAAATTGATCACTGATGGCCAAACCCAACAGATCGCCAAGTACCTGCATGGCGTCGGAGATTCCCGTAATCCGATCATCAAATTGCTGGGTGGAGCGTTCGGGGTTGGTGTGATTGCCCGCGTGGTGCGGGGCTATACGTTTATTTCTCGAAATTATGTGCCGGGAGCAAATATTATCATCGTGGGTTTCAGTCGTGGCGCCTACACAGCGCGAGCGTTGGCAGGACTGATCGTCTCGCAGGGTCTATTGGCCGCATCGCTCACTCAGGACAAGGAACTGGCCTACCGACGAGGCGCGGAGGCCTGGTATCGCTATCGCAATGCGTCAATGATTAGCTCGATCAGTTCTAGCCCGTCTGGCGGAGATCGCTGCTGATCTCCCGCATTTGTGTCACAACGCAAGCTCAACGACTCAGACTTGGTTCCCGTTGACCGTATTGCGGCGGTGGGGGTGTGGGATACCGTTGGCGCAATGGGTGTCCCTGATTATGTAGGCAAAGGGAGACGCGTGGACGCCTTCAAGTTTGCTAACCTGAAGCTGAGCCCAAAAGTGGCCCACGGATTTCATGCCGTCGCACTGGACGAGCGCCGCAATGATTTCGCGCCAACTCTGTGGGATCTCACCGCCAATGTCACGCAGGTGCTGTTCCCCGGCGCACATTGCGATGTCGGCGGCGGGTATCCGATGACCAACGATGAGAGCGGTCTCTCGGACGGTGCCTTGAAGTGGATGATCGATCAGCTCACCAACGTTGGCGTACTCTTCTCCACCGCGCAAGCGTTTCCGATCAAGCCAAATCCCAATGGAGTGGCCCATCAGCCATGGGCGCACCTGCCGTTCAACCTTCCCGGTGTTCCGTTAGGACCGAGAAAATTTCCAAAGGGGATGCCCCAGGATCCGTCGATCGCGGCAAGGATCGCTGCCGGTAATGTGGTCCCCGAGCCGGGCGAAGCCCCTGCCCCCTACGAACCGAAGAATCGACCTGAATAAAGAACGTAGAATATCAGAACCGCAGTGCTTAGTCCTTTGTATTGTGTCGGCGCTGGTTGCAGCTTCAGACCACAAAAATACCCGCATTTATCAGGCGAATCTATCAGCTGGACTTGACGAACAACGGGGATTGGCTGAATATGTGCCGCGCTTGGTTCTTAGGCTTCCACGCTTTCTCTGGTCCCATGATACGCTACAAGAGAATGTGCGGAGATCGAGATGCGCGCTGAATGGTTAGCCGAAAGTTTCGTCGAATGGGTGTGAGGATGCACGTTGGTGTGACTTAACCTGGAGGGAGCGCATGATAACGGAGAGGATGCAGTGGATCGGGACCCCTGTCTTGGGGCTCTGTCTCTTGCTGCAAGGTTGCGCTGTCGGGTCTTCCGACCTGCAATATCATCTGGCGCTCGATACAGATCCCGCCGGTCAGAAGTCTGACTGTACCGTGGTGCTGAAGTCTGTGGTGGACGATGTGCTGAATGGAAGCAGCGGTCCAGTGGGTGGCAGTTCCTGGACCATTCGTGACTTCCAAATCAAACTTGAGCGCCAGCTTCATCAAACGGTGAAGGGGCTAACCTGTAATTCAAATAAGAAGACTCTCAAACGAGGGTTCGGTCAAATGGCTTGCCTCCTATGCGTACGAGGCAACGGACCCGGATCAGGAACAGCGGCGCTTTGAGGAGTATCTGAATTCCAGAAAGCTTGCGCAGGAACTGATTCAGAAGGTGCCGGTCGTTGCGGACGAACGGGCGGGGGAACAGGCTGTGAAAAACTCTCTGAGCACACCGGAATTTTACCGGTCTGCACGTCTGGAACCAGCCCGGTCTGTCTGGTTATCTGGTTTGTTTTGTTTATCTGGTTCATCTGGTTTATCCAGTTAGTCTGGTTCAACCAAATAAACAAGACAAACCAAACAAACCAATCAAACGAGACAGACCGAAAAGACCAAATGAACAAGACAGGCGGGCGGACTTTTTCAGCATCCTGCTAGAGCCGCTCGCCGTACTTGCGATAGTGCTCTTTTTGGCTTCGTCGATCCACTTGTCCCGCTTGATCCGTTCGGGGGCGGTGTAGAGCTTCTTCGCGACCTTGGCGATATCCTCCGTCTTCCAGCGCGCAATCTGGACAAAAGTGTGCAATCCCATCTTGTTCAGGGTCCGCGCAAAGACGGGGCCAATCCCGTGAATCTTGCTCAGGTCGTCTTTCGGTCCATCTTTCGCCGCTTTCGCCTGTTCCATGTGCAGGTTCAGTTGGCTTCCATTTTGACGAGTCTGGCGGGGAACCACGGTCCCCCCATCGGTCTTGATGCGGAGTGCGGCCCGCACTTCGACCAGGCGTTTCCGGAGGCGGGTGATCTCCTCTTCCTTTCTCCCACCACCTTCACCTGACCCGCCAGGTCTTGCTGTTGCGCTTCGAGTTCTTGAATCTGGCGCTGCAGGAGGTCGATGCGTTCGTCTCGCTCGTGCAGGAGTTGTTCATCGAGCAGGAGCTGGGCTCGGAGTTGGTCCTGTCCCGCGAGTTGCTTTTGCAACTTGGCGATCTGTGCATCGTGTTGCGCTGAGGGTCTGGGCATATTTCGTTTCCCACTGTGTCAGTGTTGCCTCTCGCTCCTGAAGCCGTTGGGTGAGAGGTTCCAGCTCACCGATTCGTCGCTCCCGGTCGGCCAGTTGGCTGTCGAGTTGGTGCAATGCGGCTCTGCTGCTCGGCGTCTCGATCGCAGAGTTGCACTTCCAGCCAATGGACCCGTCCTTGGGCCGGTTCGAGTTCTTCCACGCGCGCGCGTAGCCGATCGGCCTCTGCGGCGGTGGCTTCCAGCTCGGCGACGCGATCCTGGAGGTCGTGCCATTCCTGCTCTTTGGATTCGAGTGCCTGTTGAGCGGCCTGGCGTGCGAGATGGAATTGCTGGACTTCTTCCGCCTGTGCAGCGGCTGCCGCGTCATATTCGCTCGCGCGCCGGCGAACAGAGGCTTCTTCCGCTTCCAGAACCGTCAACCGCTGCGTGCGAACAGCCAACTCGTCTTGAAGCGCCTGGAGTCGTTCGTTCCGTCCCGGAGAGTTCCTGTTGAGTGGAGCACATAAGGGCTTCTGCCGACTTGATGTTACTCTCCAAAATCTGCATCGCCGAAGCTTTGACTTTCAGGTCGTACAGGGCCGTCTGCAGGGTCTGTTCTTTACTCCGCAGGGCGCTGTTGAGTTCAAGGTACTGTTGCTTCAGCGATGTGGCGGACAGGTTCCGCAAGAGCCAACCAACTGCGCCGCCAATCGCCTGCCGCGACGAGGAGACATCCCACGATCTGGCCGATGAGAATGGTCATAGATCACCAACTCCTTTCACGCGCAATTCGATGCGACGGTCGCGCTGGAGGCCAGCCCGCGTCTGCGCCACCGACAGCGGGCGTGAGGCGCCATAGCCGACGGCGGTGAACTGGTTGGTCAGGCCGTGGCTGATGAAGTAGTCCCGCACAGCTTCAGCGCGACGGCGGCTGAGTTGAAGGTTATAGCCCGGCTCGCCGTACTTGTCCGTATGACCGCCAATCCTCAATGGCCGTGTGGGGGCACGACGTAATAGGGCGATCAGCTGGTCCAGTGTGGCACGAGCACGGGGGCATCGTTGTGGTATTCGATTCAAACTCGATGGAGGCGTGCGAGAGGATCTCATTCAATTTCTTCTGGAGTGGGGAGGTAGGAGGCGGGAGCGGAGTCGCCAGAATATGATCTTCCAGTTCGAGCCCCGTCTGAGTAAGAGGGGCAATATCTCGCAGCAAGCTGGCTTTGGCACGATCGTTGTTGACCTGGCCGCTGAGGACAATCGTGCGACCGTCGATGATGATGGAGGCGCGTTCTGTCATGTGCCCTAAGATGGGGAGGATCTTGGGGACATCGTCGGCCCAGGCTGCAGGTCCCGCTCTCGGATCCACCGCCAACTCATCGACTATGCGGCCAGGCGTTGCTCCATAGAGTTCTTGAGCTCGCTGAAGGATTGCGGCCTTGCTGGTCTCACTGGGGAGCGAGCCACGGAGGGTCAGAGTCCCCTGCTCTAAACGTGCATGAAAGGAGGCCGGGGTGAGGGGCATCGATGCTGGTGTCGTCGGAAGATGGCGCGGAACTGCAGACCACGGCAAGAAGAGCAAGTGCGACAGCGCCTGCGCCTATGATCGCTCTGCGCATCATGAATCAATTCTCGGGCGGAAGATGGCTGATAGGCCCCTGTGACCCTACCATACTGCGTGGGCTCATGCCAGACAGGATTTGTGGCCCTATCCTGCATGATCCTAGCTGGGTGGCCCGGGGTGAGATGGATGTATCGGTCTTCAATGCCTAGCCCGCATTATTCGTGCGTGCTTCGCTGCTGCAATCGCTGATCCCCGACTCAAGCGAGCCGGGCGAGACTGGCGGGAAAAGCGCGACAGGCAGGGAAAGGGCTCACACGTCACGCGGGTCGCGCTCCTCGCGCTTGTCGTGCGCCACTCCGCCATTTCGCGACGAACCGTCATGAATAATGCGGGCTAGGGCTTTCATCCCTCGTTGTAAGCTTTCATCCCTCTTGTAAGGTGGATATTCATTTGTTATTCTTCGCCGCGCCTTCCGACTCACATAACATCTATTGATCGTCTTCCAAGGAGTCTCTATGGCCGGCATCAAGCGGGCATTAATCAGCGTGTCTAGACAAGACGGGCGTGGTGGAAATGGCGAAAGGGCTTGCGGCGCTGGGGGCCGAGGTTCTCTCGACCGGAGGAACGGCAAAAGCCTTGCGAGAGGCCGGTGTGAAGGTAACCGATGTAGCAGCCTACACTGGCTCACCGGAAATTCTGGACGGCCGCGTCAAGACGCTGCACCCCAAGATTCATGGCGGCCTACTGGGACGGCGTTCGGTACCAGCCCATGTTGACGCAGATGGAGCAGCATGGAATTGGACCCATCGACGTGGTTGTGGTCAACCTCTATCCCTTCGAGGCCACGATCGCGAAACCCCACTGTTCCTTTGAAGAGGCCATTGAAAATATCGATATCGGTGGGCCGTCAATGCTGCGCTCCGCAGCCAAAAATCACGAAGATGTCCTGGTGGTCGTAGATCCGACCGACTACCAGCGCGTGCTCGATGCGGCAACGGCTGGCACGGTGTCGCACGAGTTACGGCGCGAGTTGGCGATGAAGGTGTTTCAACACACGGCGCGCTACGACAGTCTGATCGCCGGGTATCTCGAAAAGCAGGTGCAGGGCAACGAGGTAAAGTTTCCCAAAATATTGTCCTTGCAGTTCGAACGGGCAGACATGCTCCGCTATGGGGAGAACCCGCATCAGCAAGGCGCCTTCTATCGAGAGCTGCATTCGACCGAACCATCGGTGTCCCGTGGAAAGATCCTGCACGGCAAGGCGATGTCGTACAACAATTTCCTCGATGCTAATTCGGCGCTCGAGCTGGCGAAAGAGTATGACGAGATCGCCGTGGCCATTATCAAGCACAATAATCCCTGCGGCGTGGCACTGGGTGCAACGCCAGTCGAGGCCTATGTGAAAGCCCGGGAGACCGATCCCCTCTCGGCGTTCGGCGGCGTGATTGCATTCAATCGCCCTGTGGATCTGGCCGCGGCGAAGGAAATCACCTCCACGTTTGTGGAAGTGGTGATTGCGCCGGGATTTGCCGACGATGCACTCGCTGAATTGAAGCGCAAGAAGGATCTTCGTTTGCTCGACGTCGGGCCGCTCACGAACGTGACAGCAAGAGGGCTTCGATCTCAAGAAATTGGTGGGCGGCTTGATCGTGCAGGATCGGGATCTCGGTGTCTTGACCGATCTGAAAGCGCTCAACGTACCGACCCTGCGCAAACCGACGGACGAGGAATATGCGGCCTGCGCGTTTCGCCTGGAAGGTCTGTAAACACGTGAAGTCGAACGCGATCGTCTCATGCAAAGCCGGGGCAGACGGTGGGGATCGGCGCCGGCCAGATGAGTCGGGTCGATTCGGTGAAGCTTGCGGTGATGAAAGCCCAGATGCCGATGAAGGGGTGCGTGATGGCGTCGGATGCGTTCTTTCCCTTCCGAGATGGATTAGACGCCGCCGCGCAAGCGGGGATCACGGCGGTCATTCAGCCGGGCGGCTCGATTCGCGATGCCGAAATTATCAAAGCCGCAGATGAACAGGGGGTGGCGATGATTGTGACGGGCATGCGCCACTTCCGTCACTAATCGGATGTTGAAACGACTCTCCAGCGTCGTTCTCGGCTCGGCAAAATCCTCAACGTAGCCAACAGGCTACGCTTCCGGTTTACCTTCGCCTGCGGCCTTGCTGGAAAGCCGTTTGAACATCCTCCGAAGAAAGACTTCAAGCTGAAGGCTATTCCGTGAAAATTCTTGTCGTTGGCAGTGGAGGACGTGAGCACGCCATGGTGTGGAAGCTCGCGCAAAGTTCCCGCACGCCCACGCTCTACTGCGCGCCGGGCAATGCGGGATCGAATCGCTCGCGACCTGTGTGCCTGATGAAAGCCGACGATATTGCCGGACTGAAAGCATTCGTACAGTCGGAGAAGATCGATCTGACGGTCGTGGGACCGGAAGCCCCGCTTGCGTTGGGCATCGTCGATGAATTTCGCAAATCCAAGCTCAAAATATTTGGACCGACGAAGGGCGCCGCACGCATCGAAGCGAGCAAAGTTTTCTCCAAAGAGATCATGGGTCAGCGCGAACATTCTCACGGCGAGCGGCGCAAAGTTTCGATCGAGATCAAGCTCAGCCTTGGCCTATGCTGCTCTACATGAGCTTCCCGTGGTGGTGAAGGCTGACGGACTGGCGCAGGGAAGGGTGTGATGGTCGCGACGACGCGTGAGGAGGCGATGCAGGCCGTCCGCGATTCGATGGAGCATTCGGTGTTTGGTCAGGCCGGTCAGCGCGTGTTGATCGAACAGTTTTTAGACGGCGAGGAACTGACGATCATGGCTTTCACGGATGGCCGGACGGTGGTGCCGATGCTGCCGGCGCAAGATCATAAACGAGTCGGGGATGGCGATACGGGCCCCAACACCGGGGGCATGGGCGCCTATTGTCCTGCGCCGCTTGGCACCAAGGCGCTGCGCGAGCAGGTCACCCGGCAGGTCCTCTATCCCGCCGTCGAAGCCTTGTCTCGCATGGGCTGTCCAGTTTCAAGGCGTCCTGTATGCAGGGCTCATGGTTGTGAAAGGGACGCCGTACGTCTTGGAGTTCAATGCCCAGGATGGGAGATCCGGAAACGCAGGTCGTCCTTCCGTTGCTCAAGACCGATTTGTTGGAGGTGATCGAGGCTGTGGTCGAGCATCGGCTCGATCAACTGACCGTGGACTGGCATGATGAGACCGCAGTCTGTGTCGTCATGACGTCGGGAGGTTATCCCGGGGCCTATCAGACCGGCCGGCGATTCGCGGATTGCCGACCACTGACTGATGCGACGGCCGTGGTGTTTCATGCAGGTACAAGACGAATGGGTACCGAGGTGGTAACGGCCGGGGGTCGGGTGCTGGGAATTACGGGACGTGGAAAGACCCTGGCAGATGCGCAAGCGGAAGCCTATCGCGTCACCAAGTCGATTGCATTTGACGACGCTCACTATCGGACGGATATTGCACATCGTGCGTTCTCACGTCACACATAGCGCAGAAGGGGCTGATGGTTCCTGCCGTGGCAACGATCGAGCGCTATGTTGCATCCACCGTCCCGGTGCTTGCTGATCGGGTGCGTCGTGTGCTCGAAGAGACACGGGCTTATCGCCCTGCCGACGGAAAGTTTCTACGGGCTTGCCGTGGCTCCGTTCGACGAGCAGGCGCTCGCCAGATTGTGGCAGGTCAAAGGCCGGTCGGAGGGAAAACCGATTCTCGTGCTGATCGGAGACGGGTCTCAGCTGGGGCCGTTCGTTCGAAGCATTCCACCATGCGGCCACACGTGCTCATGAACGCCTTCTGGCCCGGACCTCTCACTGATCGTCTTTCCCGCAGCGGTTAGACTCTCCGATGCGGTGACTGCTGGGACTGGCTCTGTCGGCATCCGTTTCAGCGCCTGGCAGCCGCTGGTTGATCTCTTGCGTCGAGTCGGGCCTGTGACCGGCACCAGTGCGAATCGTGAAGGCATGCCGCCGCCCAGGACGGCCGAAGAGGTCCAGCACAGCCTTGGCGACGCGCTCGATCTGATCATTGATGCTGGACCGACCACCGGCGGGCGACCGTCCACCGTCATCGACGTTCGGGGCCCGATCCGAATCATCCGCGATGGAGCGATCGAACGAGGCACCATTGCGGCACAGTTGGCCGCTCACGGCCTGCATCTCGACGCAGATAGTCGGTGAAGTCGATTGTATCGTTCACACTGAAAGGAGAATGCCGATGACTCGAACAGTGATGGTGCGTAACCTTGTTGCGGTGGCCGCCATAACGCTCGTCTCGGTGGGTCTGTCCGGGTGCGATTACTGGCCCCCGGCGCTCCAAACACAAATCGAACAACTCCGCTCCGAGCTCCAGAGTGTGACAATGGAAAAGACTCAGTTACAGAATCAAGTTGCCTCCTTTGCGAAGGTGAAAGACGATTTGCAGGCGCAAGTGGATAGTCTCTCTCGGGCGAATCGCGATAAGATCGACCATGATCAACGGTTTGCAAAATAGCTCTGGCGGCAGCACAGGAACGGCTGGCGAAGTCGGCGAAAGTCGCAACGCCGAAGGCCGGCACTGGCAAGCCATCCGCAAAGGTTACGACAGAAGGCTCCAGCCAAGAAGAAAGCGTCGGCCAAAGCCACAGGCGCGCGTTAGCGCGCCCGTCTCCGCTGTCTACTTGGTGGTGGAAGACGACGGTGCGGTCGTCGCTGTGTTTGAGGTGCTCGAGGTCGTGCTCGCCGGGGTGCTTGCCGGCGCGGACGAGGGGGAGAAGCTGGAGTAGAGGGAGCCGTAGACGTCGTCTGGTCGGACGTACTCGGCGCCGTCTCTTTCTTTTCCTCAGTCTTGGGTGCATTGGTTCTTCACTGCCTGAGGAAGGCTTCATTTTCTCGGAGTAGTCCGTCACGTACCACCCGCTGCCTTTGAACATGATGGCGGGCGATGAAATAAGTCGCTGTACGCGCTTCCCGCATCGCGGGCAGGCGGTGAGGGGGTCGTCCTTCATGCTTTGTTTGACCTTCAAACTTATCAGCGCAGTCCTCACATTGGTACTCGTAGATTGGCACGATTCGTTTCCTCCCACTAGCAGGATGCTGAAAAAGTCGATCTTCGCACCCGCCCAACCCTCGGCGGTTACTTCACCTGCCCGCTTTGATGCTGCCATGACAGACCTCTGCGCCCCGGGATCGCTGGCCTTACTCGCTCAGGCATATGGCCGCAGGCTCCGCTGGTTCATCAGCCGCGGCTTCACGTCTCGAGCGCGCTTCACGTTGACCTCTGGGGCAAACAGAGGGAACGCCAGCTGGAAGACTTTTTCATGGCATCCTGGCTAGGTGAGCTGCTTGAATGCTGCGTCGAGGCGATCCATTCCTCGGACAATCGTCTCCATACTGGTCGAATACGACAGTCGAATATGCTGGATGCTCCCAAACGGCTCACCGGGAACCACCGCGACCTTGAATTCCTGCAACAGGTAGTTTGCAAGATCGGTCGGAGTGAGGATCGTTCCGCTTGGGCTCTGTTTCCGAGCAGCCCACTCACATTGGGGAACGCATAAAATGCTCCGGTGGGCATTCGGCAGCGAACGCCGGGCATCGCATTCAGGCGCTCGACCATGACGCGCCGCCGCCGATCGAACTCTGTCACCATCTTTTCTGTGAACGCACCACTGTCGCGCAAGGCCACGACGGCAGCCTTTTGTGAAATGGAACAGGGGTTGGACGTACTCTGGCTTTGAATGTTCGCCATGGCGGTCAAGCAGGTCTTTGGGCCAGCCGCATAGCCGATCCGCCAGCCGGTCATCGCATAGGCCTTCGAGACACCGTTGATCACGACGGTACGGGCTGCGACCTCAGGTCCTAACGAGGCAATGCTCGTGTGTGTCGCCCCGTCGTAGAGAATTTTTCATAAATCTCGTCTGAAATCAGAAGGAGATCCCGACGGAGAGCCAGCTCAGCAAGGCGTTCGAGCGTCCTCCGATCGTAGGTCGCTCCCGTTGGATTGCCGGGGCTATTGACGATAATCGCCTTGGTGCGCGTGGTGATGAGCCGTTCCAATTCATGGGCATCAATCGCATACCCATCCTCTTCACGGGTTGGCAAGAAAATCGGCGTAGCGTCGTTCAGCAGGGTTTGGTCGGCATAGGAGACCCAATAGGGAACAGGAATGATGACTTCGTCGCCCGCTTCAAGGAGCGCTTCGGCAAGGTTGTAGAGCGAATGTTTGGCGCCACACGAGACCAGCACTTGAGATTTCTCGTACCGGAGCCCTTGCTCCGCCTGCAGCTTGTCGATAATCGCTTGGCGCAGTTCATCGATGCCGGATGAGGGCGTGTATTTTGTAAACCCAGCACGAATTGCGGCTTCTGCGGCGGCTTTGACCGGTTCGGGTGTATCAAAGTCCGGTTCTCCCGACGAGAAATCGGCGACGTCGATTCCGCGTGCTGCCATCGCCTTTGCGGTTGCGGCCATGGCCAAGGTGGGGAGGGGGCAATTCGCCCCGCTCGTGCAGCAAGCTTCATGTTTTCAAACTCCTGATCCGTTCCTGCAGCTGGCGCGCAACCTCGGGGTGCAGAAATTCCGTGAGCGCTCCGCCGTGGGTGGCCACGTCTTTAATGATGGTTGACGATAAATAGGAATATTCTTCGCTGGTCATCAGGAACACGGTCTCAACCTGTTTGGCGATTTTGCGATTGATGAGGGCCATCTGAAATTCATGTTCGAAGTCCGAGATCGCCCGCAAGCCACGGATAATCGCATGGGCACCGTATTGCTGGACATAGTCCACGAGTAAGCCGTCGAAGTGGGTCACTTCGACCTGTTTCATCTCCTTCATCACGATCCGGATCATCTCCAGCCGTTCGGTCAGGGTGAAGAGTGGATGCTTGGCTGGATTCGGCGCGACGGCGACGACCACTTTATCAAACACGCGCAAGCTTCGGGTGATGATGTCGGTGTGTCCGTGGGTAATGGGATCGAACGTTCCTGGATAGATGCCAATTTTCATGATGCGGTCGATTCTGAGGTGGACACACCGTACAGATAGAGTGCCGTATCGCCATACACGTATCGCCGCACAAGCGCGGCATGGTCGATCGATGCAGGCAATTCGGTGCGTGAGTCTTGTTCGATAATCACGGCGGCACGCTCCGACAACAGCCCGGGTCTCCAGGCATGGATCAGGATGTCTAACTCATCCAGAGCGGCATATGGCGGATCTCGCAAACAGTACGTCGTAGGGGCCACCCCACCAGTCCTTCCGATCGAGGAAGGCGGCGGTCTGTCCTATCGCGAACCTGAGCCCGGTCGAGCAGCTGACAGGTCCGTAGATTTTTCTGTAACAGCTGCACGGCCTTGGGGTCTGACTCGACAAAGGTGACGGCTGAGGCTCCGCGGCTCAGCGCTTCAATCCCGACGGCTCCCGTGCCTGCATACAAATCAAGAAAGCGACCTCCTGACACCTGGGTCCCGAGAATCGAAAAAAGGGCCTCGCGAACCTTATCTGATGTGGGACGCAGCGCAGTCCCTTGTGGCCCACTCAAGCGTCGACCTCGGTGGGATCCGGCAATGACACGCATAGATTGAGGTGAGAGACATTTCAGGAGCGATCTGACTCTAACACAGCGTTTTTGAAGGGGTCAAGATGAGTGCGGCTGAAGCGATGTGTGAAGTTCTGGTGTGGATCGGTGTGGGAGCGAGAGAGATTGGAACGAGAGCAATGGAAGTATTTTGACGACCTTGGAGCCTGTGGCTATAATGCCGCCTGGTGATCTGGCGGCGTAAGGCCCGAGCGACGGCGGCATCAGTGCGGCAATGTCGACCATCCGTGGCGATCGAGAGGTCGACTCAGTATAGACGACGAATCGCAAATCGTTCTAGGAGGTCGCCACTGCTGCTGGGGCTTGCGAGCGGCCAAGCTCTTCCGCCGATTATTTGAAATGGTGCGATCGATGATCGCGCCGCAGTTGATGCATTTCAGGCGTAGAAAATTAAGAAGAAGTCGGAGAACCGCTCGAGCATCATGAGGCCTTTGCACTTCGGACATTCCATCGAATCCTCCCAAGGTTGCTGTGCACTGCTGCAGCGTTCCAAAGCAATTACTGCACCAATATGTCGCTGTACGTAATTTCAACAGTTTAGGGGATACGTATTTGTTAGGAAGTGGCAAACGAGGGGGCTATCGCTAGTACAAAAACGTTCAGAGTGTCAATTTTTTGTGCGGGGAGGATGAATGGCGAGCAAGAAAGGAGGGCAAGGCATCGCGCAATGGCCTGAAACAGAACGGCGCCGCGCGAACGATTGCTGACTCAGGGCCCACAGGCGCTCACCAATGCCCAACTTCTGGCCATTCTCCTTCGAGTCGGTCGTCACGGGTCTTCAGCGGTGCAAGTTCGGAATGGATATCCTGGATCGACTCGGGGATGTGGCTGGACTTGCACAATGCGGAATCGAAGAACTCTGCGCGGTTCCAGGTGTGGGGAGGCCAAAGCGGCCCAACTGAAGGCGGCCTTGAATTGGGGAAGCGTGCCCTCGCTGGTCCGCTGACCAAGGGAACCAAAATCACATCCAGCCGTGACCTCTTCACCCATTACCATCCGACCTTGCGTGACCTGCGTCACGAAGTCTTCAAAGTCATTTTACTGGATGCCAAGCATGCCATCATGCGTGACGCGACAGTATCGGAAGGCAGCTTGACGCTCAGCATTGTCCATCCACGCGAAGTCTTCACACTCGCGGTAAAAGAATCCGCGGCGGCAGTGATCTTCCTGCACAACCATCCCAGTGGTGATCCTACGCCGAGCCAGGAAGATCGTGTCCTGACGGCGCGATTGGTGTCGGCAGGGGAGGTACTGGGCATTCGGGTCCTTGACCATCTCGTCATCGGCGATGGACGCTATGTCAGCTTTGCCGATCAAGGTTGGCTGACAAACCATGGTGCCGACGCGTGAGCGAAGGGGGAGTCGCAGCGATGTAAGCAGGCCATTTCATCTCCGGAAGATAAGACCGTCTTCCGGATCATCTTGAGGAGGGCCCATGAGCGAGCTACAGCAGAGGAGTCACTCAGAAATGTGGTCATGATCTCCAGTGCCGGTGCCGGGAAGACCTCGCTGGCTGAAGCCATGCTCTTTGCCGCCGGCGCTGTTCCCCACCTCGGGTCGATCGCACAAGGCACGACCGTCTCCGGACTTCGAGCCGGAAGAGTTGCACCGACGCAGTTCCGTCAGTACCAGCCTCCTCCGTTGTTCCTGGAATCACACCACCATCAATCTCGTCGATCCCCCGGCGCGCTGAACCTGCTCGGGGAGACGGTCATGGCATTGCGAGCGGTGGACGCCGTGATCCTGGTGGTGGGTGCCTCGTCGGGGATCCGGAGCGAACTCGATCAGAGTCTGGTCTCGCGTCACAACGCTCGGCTTGCCCTGTCTACTGTTCCTCAACGAATTGGATAAAGACGGTGCCTCCCTCGACGGGGTTGTCGCGATGTGTCAACGCGATCTTGGGATCATGCCATTGCCGATGTCCTTGCCCTATGGCAGTGGCGTACCCAGCTTGACGGCGTGCTGGATCTCCTTCAACAGAGCGTCATCACTTCGCGCACGGAGACCTCCACGATTCAGCAGTTGCCGATACCTGAGAATGAGCGGACGGTGGTGGGGACGCACGGAAGCGCGTTCAGGAGGGGTAGCCGAGCGTGATGACCGATTATTGGAACAGTATCTCGCCGCGGGTGAGCTGACGCAGGAGGACCTGATCAATGGACTTCGCCTTGGCGTCCAGGCCGGCACGATTGTCCCGCTCTACAGCGGTTCCGCTATCAAGAATATCGGGATCGTTCCGCTCCTCAATGCAATCGTCGATTTCCTGCCATCGCCGATGGACCGGGCGTCGAGAACCCCGTTGGAAGGCCTGCGTCCAGATACAGGCGAGGCCGTGAGCCGCCGCGCCGTTCAAGAAGACCCATTTTCCGGAGATCGTCTTCAAGACACTGATAGACCCGTTTGTCGGACGACTGTCTTATCTGCGGGTCTTGTCGGGGTCCTTCATGCAGACTCGACGGTCTTCAACAGTTCTCGTGGCAGCAAAGAGAAAAGCGGACATCTCTATACGTTGTTGGGAAAGAAACATACGGCCGTGTCTTCGGCCGGCGCAGGGGAGATCGTGGCCATTGGAAAACTCAAAGATACGCAAACCGGCGACACGCTCTGTGACGAACATGCTCCTATCTGTTATCCGAAGACGGTGCTTCCGCGGCCTGTGCTGTCCTTTGCGATCGAGCCGAAGTCCAACGCCGATATCGAGAAAATCAGTCTCGGGCTGCATAAGTTGATAGAAGAAGATCCGACGCTCGAATTTTCGCGGCATGCCGACACGAAGGAAATAGTTTTAAGCGGGATGGGCCAGTTGCACATCGATCTTGCGCTCGAAAAATTGCGCCGCAAATACGGTGCGGAAGTGGTGCTGCATATGCCGAAGATTCCGTACCGCGAAACCATTCGCACCACGGCACAGGCGCAGGGGAAATATAAGAAGCAAACCGGCGGGCATGGCCAGTACGGTGATTGCTGGCTGGAGCTCGCGCCTCTGCCGCGCGGGGAGGGATTCAAGTTTGAGAACAAGGTGGTCGGCGGGGCCATTCCACGCAACTTTATTCCGGCGGTGGAGAAGGGAGTGGTCGAAGCCATGCACCGCGGGAGCTTGGCAGGGTTTCCTGTCGTCGATTGCCGGGTTGCTGTGTACGATGGTTCGTACCATACGGTCGATTCATCTGAGATGGCGTTTAAGATCGCCGGGTCGATGGGGTTCAAGGAGCGCTTTGGAGGCGGCCCATGCCGTCTTGTTAGAGCCGATCATGACGGTGGAGGTTGACGCGCCGGCGGATCACATCGGAGGTGTGATCGGGGACTTGAATGCGCGCCGAGGGCGGATTCTCCACGTGGAGGCGAAAGACCGGATGGAGCAGATCACGGCCCTTGTTCCAATGGCGGGAGCTGCTCACGTATGCCACGACACTGAACTCGCTCACGGCAGGACGTGGTAGTTATGCGATGGAATTCGCGCGGTACGACGAAGTGCCGCGCGAGCTTGCGGTTCGAATCATTGAAGCGCACAAGGTGGAGAACTCATGCGGCGGCGCATTGATCGATTCAGCGGCTGCGGAAAAATCTAGCCGCGCTGAACGTCGATAGTCGCATGTGGCACAGAGCGCAGGATGGTGCTCAGAGACCGTTCAGCGTGGCGCAATCGACTCTGTCGAGGCGTACGCCTTTCGGTACGTTGAGTCTCTGAGCATGCGAGAACGCCGCTGACGGCTTTCAGCATCGCTGGCGAGCGGGTCGGTCGATTTGAGCACCACATAGAAGGCGCGGCTTTCTCTCAGCACGCGGAGTAGAACGGTTTCGCCTCGTCGGACCTTGGAGAGCGCGCTGCTGAATTCACCGACCGATCCCACATCGACACGGTTCACTTCCTTGATGAGATCGCCTTCGTGAAGACCTTCCGATTGGGCGAGGCTTCCGGGCTCCACTTTGCTGATGAGCACGCCCCGGCTTTCCCGCAGCTTGAATTTATCGGCGAGGCCTGGCGTCAGATCTTGCACATCGAGGCCTAGCGTGACTTCAGTGCGTGCCTGGGGAAGCGAGGTGATCACGGCGTGGTCCCGGCGTTCAATGAGGGCGACGTCCAGCACCAGGCGTTGCTGATCGCGGACGATCTCAACCTTTGCCGTCGAGCCCGGGAGCAATCCCGCCACGACGCGAGAAAGCCGGTTCGGTGTGTCGATCACGGTGCCGTCGATACGGGTCAGGATGTCGCCGGGTTTGATGCCGGCTGCCGCAGCCGGGTTCTTTTCGAAGACTTCGTTGACCAGCACCCCGTCGCCTTCGTTGACCCCGAACTTGCGTGCCAACTCCGCTGTGAGCGGTTGGATGCCGACGCCCAGCCAGCCTCGTGTCACCCGTCCCTGCGTCAGTAATTGCTGAATCACTTGCTTGGCCATGTTGGAGGGAATTGCGAAGCCGATCCCCTTGGGCGAAGTTAATGATGGCGGTATTAATGCCGATGATCTCGCCGCGCAGATTGAAGAGCGGGCCGCCCGAGTTACCGGGATTGATTGACGCGTCCGTCTGAATGAAATTTTCGTAGCGCGAGAGATTGATATTTTCCCGGCCGATCCCGCTGACTACGCCGAGCGTGACCGTCCGATCGAGTCCGAACGGATTTCCCACGGCGAGCACCCATTGGCCGACGCGCACGGCCGACGAATCTCCGAATTTCGCGCTAGGGAGGGGATGATCGGCGGTCACCTTGAGGACGGCTAAGTCTGTATCCAGATCCTTACCGACGACCTGCGCAATCAGCTTGGACTTATCGGAAAAGCGGACCTCAATTTCCGTCGCGTCGCCGATGACATGGTTGTTCTGTGACGATGTGTCCATCAGGATCGATGATGACACCGGACCCTGATCCTGAGGCATTGGGAGCCCGCTCTTGAGGCAGCTCACGCCCTCGTCCTGGTCCGGACAGGGGAATGAGGTTCACCACGGAGGGTTTTGCCGATTCGGCCAAATCGGTGATGACAGTTTGCATCTCTTCCAGCAGGCGGAGGCCCGGCGAGTCGCCGGATTTTGGTACGGCGGTCTCAGCTGCAGCGGACGAGTGGATATTGAGCCAGGCCACGAACACAAGGCTGATGAAGACTTGTAGCATGCGAGTCATCCTAGTATCCCCTCGCAGCATTGTACATCATGGAAGGCGGAGAAGCCTACGCGCGCGTGACGCGATCAAGACGTGAGGTCCGGACTCGAATATTCGGAGCTTCAAACCTGACGCTTCAGAGCTCGCGCTCTCGCGTTCACGCTCACGACTTACGCCGGCTTGGCATTCGAGGTTGAGTGATCTCAAAGGCTACCTGGGCGAGTTCGGCCTGCAGCCCGATCATGATCAGGACATCGTCGACGCGGAGCACCAGGGCATCATCGGGCGGCACGAGAAATGGTCCACGCAAGGACCGTGACGAGACGAACTGACGCAGGCAGCGCCACCTGAGCGAGTGTCCGCCCAGCGAACGGTGATCCCTTGACGACAGGAAACCGTTCGATGGCCGCCGCGCGAAGACTCAGGTCCTGTTGCAGGGTCAGGAGATCGTGGTGGACCGTTTCCAGCTTGAGATCGCGGATTTGGCTGTCGACGCTGAGCAGGGTTTGTTTCAGATGCTGAATGTGGTCGCCGGCCTGACCGAGGACGCCTTCCAATTGATTGGGTTGCGGGGTTGACTCATGGCTGAACGGTGGGCGCTTTGCACAGAGCGCGGCAATTTGACGTCCGAGGTCGCCGTGAGCCCTGTTCGATCTGGCTCAACAAGTTCGACGCCTGACTGTGCAAACGGAGGACCTGGACTTTGCGGTTGGCACGTTCGGCAAGCGCAAGGATGGTTTCATAGATCGCGCTGCCGGTGATCGAGAGTTCCTGCTGGATACGACCGAGCAGTTCGAGGGACATAGGTAAAAATCTCTTACGTCTGATAAGAATTATTATGTAAACTCACAGCTCTATCCCGTCAGAAGTACCTCACGCCACACTACCCTCGTAGCGCGAAGATTTCAACGGACCCGATTATATTGATCACACACAATTCGAGATGACACGTACTGCAACGCGTTGAGGCTGCCGGTCGCTCCGGCAAAATTTACGCGCGCGGCATTCAAGTTGAAACAAGGCCTCAACCAGGTTTTCCTCTAGCTTGGTACTCCGTTTCGGATCGAGCTTAGCCTGCCAGAAATTCTCCCCGATTAGGCATCCGTATCCTGCTCGATGGCGGTGAACTCACGGTTGACGCGCATGCTTTCTTTGCGCACTTTCTTCGAGGCCACGGCCAAACGTCTTGCCCGGAGTAACGCCTGCGTCTTTCGAGTTCATACGCTCAACCGCTTGGCGGATATATGCGGCCATGGACAGATGGAGGCTATCCGCACACCGACGACTTGCCTGCAGGACGTCCTCTGGTAGTTTCAGCGAGATGGTTCCCATATATACCTCCGGCATAGTTTACTGGATTCTTTTATGGTATCCACCAATAGGCCTCGCTGCAAGCTCTAGGCTTTTTCAATGATCCAACGTCATGGAACGATTGATGGTCTCAGGCTGTGTCAACCCAGGACACGCCTGCACACGTTCAGCCCATCGACGGCTGTTCTCAAATTCACGAAGCCGGCGGCACCAGAGTTCATCCCCGCGTTCGCGGGAACACTGGATTCCCCCAGCGCATGAGCGAGGTGGCGACCGGTTCATCCCCGCTGAGGCGGCATATATTTTCTCAAGAACTTTGCATTGTCAATCTCTGATCCAAATGGACCTTCTACAGCTTGGAGATAGGGTCTATGACCGTCTGTGGTCAATTGCACACGATTGGCAAGCCGTGAGGGCTAAAAATCGTCATGCGATAAATTTTACGGCATAGAACACTGCGCTCTCCTACTAACCAGAAATCATCTCGCTGTCCATGTCCAGACTAATCAGGCAAACTTTGCCTACCGCCGAAATTCCTCCGCAGATTTTTTATCCTTCGCATGGCAGAGGGACCATACCTCATCAGCCTGTATACGCTTGCAGGATAGGTTGCGCAGCTTTTCATCTTGATACTTCGCGCAGGCCGTTCCGAGATCGACGATGAGACGAAGCATGGTTTTGCTTAGTTACGCCAGTCGTGCGGACCGTACTGTTGATGCTGCTCCCACTTCAACGAGAGCCGCTACGACCTGCATTCACCTCTAAGTGCTTAGCTTTGTTCATGATGCCTCTTTAAGTTGATCACAGATAGCATGGGCCCGACAACAATGCAAGCGCACTAGTTAACTTTATGCTTGCATAAAGTGGATTCATCTGTGTATTATGCAAGCATCAAACCGAAGGGCTTGCAATGCATAGCTGATGAGGTCCTACAGGAAAAGCTAAAGTGACATGCTCGGGCTGAGAGCTTTCTCTAAGGAGCGATCAGCTATCGCCTCTATAGCGGCAAAAAACGTTGGCAGCAGAGAGATGCGCCATCAGATATTCCAGGGGCTATTCCCGGATACAAGGGCGAGTTGGAGCCTGGGAGGCCTGACTGCCAGCGCGTTATTCAGGGGCCAACGGGGTTCAAAGGGTATTGACTGAAAATGGGATTACAGAAGCCCTGCTCGGGACGCGAAGCGGTAGTGCCTCAAACGTCTTAAGAAATTCGCATCAAATGGGGGTTTGTACTTATTCATAGCTCCTGGGCAATTGACCATTCATTGACGTTTGGTCGATGGGCCCCTTCACATTACAATTGATTATGAAGATGGCTCAGAATAATTCGTGGCTATGATGCGTCTACTATTTGGTGGCTGCTTGCAATATATGGCTGAGGCTTGAGAGAGGCTGGCGCACACTACGGGAGCAACAGTTAGCAAAGGCCCAAAAAGCTGAAATGCTGCTTCGCGCATTAGCTAAAACTGGAATTGTCGCCCTTATCGGTGAGGTTGCAGGATACGAGTTAGACCGCAAAACGCACTCAAAGCTTGTTTTGGAGATAATAGTTGGCCTTGCGGAAGAGACTGGCCTGGCATGGGCAAAGAAATTCCCTGACTAGGTTTTAGCAAAGAGCATTTACAAGCTCAAAGGATAGTTTGGCCTGGAATGCAGAAAACCGGTTTAGCTCGTTGCTCATATACGCGCGATCTTGTATGAGCGGATTGCGCCAGGGCACAATACAGGAACTGGAAAGTAAGACGCCTAAGGATGAAAAGGGGAATCGGCAAAATAAATTACATCAATATTTAACAGAAGATATTTGGCGACGCACTAGCGCAGCATATATTGTCATTCTTTAGTGATGTTCAGAGGCTTTTTTGCATTTCTATTGGAATATGGCTGGAATCGTTTGTGAGCGTGGTAAGATCAGGTGTTGCTAAGCGTGGAGTAACGCTCGATATTCCATTTCCACCGGATGAAGCGGAAAAGGAATAATAGTTACCGCTTAGACTTCTTCTGAAAGCGTGACTTTTAGGCGTAAGCGGCTCTGTCGCAAGCCTCAATGACAGATCGAGCCCTTGGGTTCGGATCGGTGGGGTTTTTGGCTGAGACGTTTCTTCTTTGGCTTCGGCATACAGCCGTCATGCCGAATTCATTTCCGCTTGTCAGCCCCAGAGGGATTTCAAATCATACCAGTAGCGACAAGCGCCGCCTTGCGGTTTGATCGTCTCCCCTCCTACAATACTCCTTCCCCGCCAGGCCTCTATGCCCATCTCGATTCGTCTCTTCCGCCGCTTCCCTGTGCAGTGTGTTGTCTCCTACTCCGGTTGGCCCGTTCAGAGGCACCGGCACCGTCTGGAATCTCTCGCGGTCAGGCTGGCGTCTCTCAGGAGACCTGCCGATGCGACCTGGGGAAAATCCTCTCGTCTGACCGTCACGCTGCCAGATGAGGCAACGTATCGACGTACCTAACGCGGTCGTGCGGTGGTCACGAGGGCAGGAGTTTGGCATCGAGGCGGTGGAGACTCCGAAACATACTGCGGATCGCTTGATTCATTATGTGAGGCGATTGGTGAACGACTCGGTTTGAGTGAACGGGCATGATGTTCCTACAGGATGCCGAAAAAGTCCGCCAGCGACGTTCTCGGCTCCTCGAAATCCTCAACGTGCCCCAGAGGTACGCCTCCGGTTTCGACTCGCCTGCGGCCTTGCTGGACAGCCTTTTTGAGCATCCTGCGCGATGCTCTCTTCATGTCCGGAGGTGTGAACCGGTAAGGATTTGACGTGCCTACGGAGTTTTTCCGCAACGCACTCAGGTGGTTCGGGCGGCAAAGCCGGCTCAATAAAGTTGTCATCGTTGGATTTCAGTGCCTGCCCTAGTACTGTTTCTCATTCCATTGGTTGTGTCCTGGTTCAAGCCGACCCCTATCCATGTCAGGCGTCGCCTTCTACTACATATGAGCGTGCCTTTGCTCCTGGAGGGGAACACGAAGACCTATTTTTATGAAAATCGGAACCTGGTGTCCGATTGCAGTCTCCGGCGAATCGAGCAGACCTTGCCGAAAGGCCGGGCCAAGACCCCTGATCCGCAGTCCTGGGTCTTGATCAAGTTTCTCCTTGAAAATGTGACGGACCAGCGCATCACGAACCTCCGCCTCGGCCATCAGGTCTCCCCTCCTGCGTCCCACCACAACACTGTTCGCGACATCGAATCTGGAAGCGACTGGGGCATGGGACACCACGGCGAAGGATGCCCCACGCTCATATGTCATTTCGATTACCAGCCATCGCATCAATGACCTCAGCGGTCATCAGTGTGAAGACTCCGATCGACGAGACATTGCGTCAGTTTATTTATACAGACCGTGGTCGGGTGACGATCCAGGTGCCCTATTGGTCAGCGGACCAGTTCGGGACGTTATCCACTCAAAGTCTCTCGCCTCAACGCCATGAAGATTTTGAACCGGGAGAGTGTACTGCGAACCGGTGACGAAACGTTCGCGAATGAAAAGATTGAGTTTACGATGCTTCGCCCCGACGAGCCCGATCTGAAAGATGAAGCCGTGTCGTATCAACTGCTCTCAAAGGCGCATGTATGTCCGGAGGGAACGGCGGGCGACTGGTAGGATTCAGGAACTCTTCTGATCGAATTATTTCTCCTGGATGATCTTGGTGGCCATCGCTTTAAACACCATTTCTTTTCCTTCCTTGTTCTTGACGTTGTCTGGTGTAACATCGATCGTCGCTTGGACGATGACTCGTTCCCCATTGCCGACCGGCACGGGAGGTTCGTTCGCCTGACACCGAATCAGGTAGAGTACGTCGAGCGAACCGGTTTCATCTTCCAGAATAAACGTTTGGCCGCAGAGCGATCGCCCGAAGCTGTCTCCCCTTGATAGACCAGGAGTCTTTTACCTTGCCTCGGAGCGTCACGGCACGGCGGTTATTCGCCATCGGATTAATGGTAATCGAGCCGATGGGGACGACCTGATCGGCTGGCGCAGCCAGCACCAGTGCCGCCCATAGCCACCCACAGCCCACGAGCCCCCATACGAACCGTCTTTTCCATCGAGACCGTACTGGAATCATTGTCGGGTCTTCCTCCCACATACTTGCCACTCGGCACCTTTCTTGTGCTTAAGAATGCACACAATGTTCATATTGTCTCAAGTACGTGATCGTTCACATTCCTGTCAATGCATTTTCTGATGTCTCTAAGGGAGGATCTTATTGTGTCATCGATGACGGTTCGTCACGAGAGCACTGAATCGTACTGGAGAGCAGCTGACAGTCGGAGGGCGTTGGGACTAGAGAACACATATGAGCCTTCATCCTCTTGTGGGATCTCCCGCGCCGGCATCGGTCCTCAGTCGATGCATCGAAGCTCCTCGCGGCCTATTCCTCAGAGACGCCCGATGCCTCGGTGCGTGAGCAGCGAGTGGCCGTTGACTTGTCATGATGTTGGGGATATTCCTTCAAGTAAAACTTTAGAAAGTCGCCTATCTCGCCTATCACGGCGTTGAGGTAATGATCGAGCAGGATGGTGGGTACACCCCTACTCTCGGTCATCTCTCACGCGATACTCACCGATGTCTGTAACAAGTGATCATCGTGATCGCGGACTTGTACCGTAGGAGGATTCCGCCCAGTTCCCTACCTGGAATTGTTCCCTCCTGATGAGACCCGCCGCTCGCCGATTCCGAGTTGAAGGGCCTCCACATCCAATTCGTGCTCTGAGACGATGCAGCACGTCATCACTAATGACACCGTCGTTTCGCAGGCGGATCACCGCAAGGCGTTCTGCCGTCAACGTCTCATGCCGCAATCGCTGGAACATCTCGATGGCTTCTGCCGTGCACTCAGGAGCAGTTCCATCCTTGGTGTAGCGCTGTACGCGGTCACCATAGTGCACGCGCATCTGATCGAGGTGTTCGGGAATGAGGCCACCCTTCGTTTGCGACTTCATCCAGGCGTACAAGCGCGGCTGTCGCCGCATGTTCGCGCGCCTGCATCTCTTCACGTTCCAGAGTCCCGTCTTCCTTTAACTTCAGGACGCGAATCAGAGGTGCGGAGTGATAAGCCCTGTAGAACCAACGTGGCGAGAATCACCGAGAATGTGATCAGGTATGATCTCCGCCCGAAAGGAAACGGGACTCCGGCTGCGGTGGTCAGCGGCAGCGCCAATGCCGCTGCAAGAGACACAATCCCGCGCATGCCGGTCCACCCGATAATAAACAGAACAGACCAATGCGGCATCGGATCACGCGCCCGCAGTGCGGGGCTGAACAGTCTCGGGATCCACGCGGCCAGCGGCACCCATATCATGCGTACCACGATCGCGGTGACGCTCACGAGTGCCCCGCTGAGCATGAGCGGTATGAACATTCCAGACGGGATGGCCTCACGAAGGGTGCCGAGTTGCAGGCCGATCAGAATAAAAATGAATCCATTGAGCACGAACACGAGAAAGTCCACACAGCCCTCGCTTGAATCCTTGTCGTAGGCGCAACGGCCGCACTGAAATGTTGGCGAAGATAGAGACCTCCGGCCACGCAGGCCAGTACGCCGGACGCGTGAGCCTGTTCGGCCAAGACCCAGGCGATATACGGGGACAAGAGCGTGACTGCGATCTCACTGAAACTGTCCTTCATCAATCTCAGCGCCCAGCGGGCCACCACGCCGACCAAGAGTCCGACCACGACACCCACTCCCGCCGCCATGAAGAAGTCCAGCACGGTGTCGCTGAAGATGAAGGTGCCACTGACCGCCGCCATGACCGCGGCGCGATACAGAATGAGCGTTGTCGCATCGTTTACGAGACTCTCCCTTCCAGGATCGTGACAACACGATATGGAAGGCCTAATCGCTTTGCGATTGCAGTGGCCGACACGGCGTCGGGCGGTGAAACAATTGCCCCCAGCGCGATGGCTCAGCCCAACCCAATCCCGGAAGCCAGATGTGTTGCGACTACCGCTACGGCGGCGGTTGTCGCCAACACGAGTCCAACAGCCAGCAGGGTAATCGGGCGAAGGTTTGAACGAAAATCACGCCAAGAGGTGAAGTAGGCCGCTGACCAGAGGATAGGAGGAAGAAAGACCAGGAACACGACGTCAGGATCGAGTCGCAGCGTCGGCACGCCGGGAATGAGGCCTAAGACCAACCCTCCGATCACCAGCAAGATGGGGTAAGGGATCACGAGTTTGCGTGCGAACGCCGCAAGGGCGAGCACGGCTATCAACAGCAGAATGACCGTTTCGAGTTGATGAAGGCTTTCCATATCGTGTCAATGGTACGCGAATCGCATATGCAAAGAATAGGGACATCCTCGCCACAGACCGTGGCGCGTGAAGCGCGAGACCCGGATGGTTTCTCTTGTTTATCTGGTCTATTTGGTTTGTTTGGTTGAACGAGACAAACCAGATAAACGAAATAGACCAGTTGAACCAGTCCTCGCCAATCTCGCTGGGCTATCTTGCGGGTGAAGGACAAGAATGGGTGAGGAAACGGAGCTTATTTGGAAAGAGGAGGAGATCGTGATCCGTCGAAAGACTTCCGCATATTCACCTAGCCGGAGCACTGGCCTTGGGATCGGCGAACACGGCTCGCCAGCGGTTCAATCCCAGGACTCCTTCCCCATAGGGTATCGTGGCCGATCTGACTGTGATGTTCCGCGATGGCGGCCATCTTCTTGGCCACATAGCGGTCGATGTACTCAAGGCGGTCCCAGGTCGCGAAAGGGCCCCAGATTTCGTACGCCCAGATGCCACCGCTGAGAACGATGCCGGCTTCACGCACGCTTTCCCTCGCCAGCTTGCCGGCAAGACGATGGGCTGGATGTCGGTCACCCTCCTCATCCAGCGTATAGACTTCGGTGGGTCGCAGGCGAGCGAGGTGTCTCGACCAGTCTCTCGCGTGACAGCCGGGGTATTGATCTCGTCCGCCGCGTCCGGTTCGTCACAGAAGATCACGTCTTTGACTCCCAGGACACCGGCGGCATGGAGAGCCTCCTCTCGTCTCACTTCAGCCAGTCGCTGCTCCGTCAACGCGAATGGATTCGATGACCGGCCACCGTTCGTGATGACGACGGACGTAATCACAGCCATGGACTCCACCAGTTTGGCGGCCGTCCCGCCCATGCCGATCTCCATGTCATCGGGATGAGCGCTGATGATGACGACGTTGTGGCTCATAGCCTGAGGCATCCCCCTTCTGGGGCTACCTGTTGTTCTGCGTGATACGAACTGCGCACCAGCGGGCCTGATTCGACGTGGGTGAAGCCAAGCGCCTTCCCCTCCTCTTTGAGCAGGGCAAACTCGCTGGGATCGTAGAAGCGGGCGACGGGCAGATGCTCTCTTGTCGGTTGGAGATACTTGGCCGATGGTCATGATGTCGCAGCCGACGGCAGCGGAGGTCGCGCATGACTTCGCGGGCTTCGTCCATGGTTTCTCCCATCCCGAGGATCAGCCCGGATTTGGTGCGCATGCCCAATTGCTTCGCCTTGCCGAGCAACTCGATCGATCGCTGATACTTTCCTTGCGGTCTGATCGCTGGAAACAGCCGCCGGACGGTTTCGATGTTGTGATTCAGAATCTCCGGCATCTCGGCACAGACCATCGCGAGGGCTGTTTCATTTCCTTCGAAATCCGGAATCAAGACTTCAATCGTGCAGCCTGGGCTGAGCTGTCTGGTCTGCCGGATCGTTTCGGCAAAGATCGCGGCGCCGCCATCTTCCAGTTCATCCCGGTTCACCGATGTGATCACGGCATGTCTGAAGGCCTAACACCTGGACCGCTTCTGCGACGCGACGCGGTTCTGCATGATCGATCGCCGGCGGTCGGCCTGTCTCGACTGAACAGTAGTGGCAGCGTCTGGTGCAGATGTCGCCCAGGATGAGGAACGTCGCGGTGCGTGCGTTCCAACATTCCCATCGGTTCGGGCAACGCGCTTCTTCGCAAATGGTATGGAGCTTGAGCCGGTCCATCGTCTGCTTGATGTCGAGGTAGTCTGGACCGGTTTTCGCTTGGACTTTGAACCAGGGCGGAAGGCGCCTGGAAGAACTGAAGGCTGAAGGCTGAAGGCTGATAGCCTTGGATGAATCAGAGGACGAAGATCGGAGCTGGTCGAGCCGGGATAAAGCTCATGGAGTCTCCTTGGGCGGGAGCAACTCCGAAGGATGTTCAAGGATGCGTTTAAATTCTTTCAGGAAACCGGCCCCCTGCACACCATCCAGAGCCCGGTGGTCGCAGGATAACGTCACCTTCATGCGCCGGCCCGCCTTGACCGTGCCGTCTTTGACGACAGGCGCATCGCGGATGGCGCCCACAGCGATGGACGCTGCCTGAGGGGGATGAGGACCGCAATGAAGTTTTCCACGTCGAACATTCCCAAGTTCGAGATCGAGAAGGTGGCGTCCGTGTATTCCTGCGGCTGCAAGCGTTTGTTCCTGGCCCGGTCGATCAGCGTCCGCGATTCGGCCGAGATATCGTCCAGCGACTTCGCTGCCGCAATCGCGGATGACCGGTGTGATCAAGCCATCATCGAGGCCGACGGCGATGCCGATATCAATGCTCGCATGCCGCCTGATGGCCTGGCCGGTGAATGACACATTGATGTTCGGATGGCGGGTGAGCGCGATCGCTGCGGCTTTGATCAGCAAGTCGGTGACGGAGGGATGCGTTGTTCGGTTCTGTTTGAACTGATCACGGAACCGCTCTGCCTGCTCCATATCGATCTCGCTCGTCAGATAGAAATGCGGCACCGGCGCTTTGCTCTGTGTCGTCGCTCGTGCGATGGCTTTCCGCATCTGGCTCAGCGGTTGGTCTGTTCCGGCCGGCAGCATCGGCGTTGGCGGTGCCTGGGCTTACGACATCCTCTTCCACGATTCGTCCGCCGGGACCGGTTCCGGTGATGGTGGAGAGATCGATTCCCCGGTCGGCAGCAAGCGCTTTCGCGCGGGGCGAGGCGATGACACGAGTTCCCTGTGGACTCGCGGGTGAGGCGGGTGCCGGACCGGCAGCAGGCGGCGCACTTGTCTTCGTTCCGCCGGCGACCGATGGCGCGGCAGTGATCGTATCGGTCAATGCCGAGGTAATATCCTCATCCGCTCCGCCGATGACGCCGATCAACGTTCCGGACATCACGGTTGCTCCGTCCTGCACCAGGATCTTGCGTAGGATGCCGGAGGCGAAGGCCTCGAGATCCATGATGGCCTTGTCGGTTTCGATTTCAGCGAGCGCCTCCCCTGCCTGCACCGAATCCCCTTCGCGCTTTTTCCAAGCAAGGAGGACGCCCTCTTCCATCGTGTCGGTTAACTTTGGCATCACAACACGACTAGCCATGTGTATCCTCACGTTGTCGCAGGAAAGAGCGACACAGTCGTTTCAGCCACCCGCCCTCTTGCTCCGTATCGCGCACTGGGTCGGGATACTCAATCCAAGGCTCCTGAGAACCAAGTAGGTGCCTCCCGAACGCTCAGCTGGCTGCGGAGTTGCGAATAGCCTGTCGCTTGGAGCGTGCGAATTAATTCCTCCAGCGCGGCCCTCGGCGCGGCGTTCAGTGCGATGGTGACGACGCGCGTGGTTTCATATCGCAGAATGGCTTGATAGCCTCCGTCGGCTTGCTCGATACACGACCGGTCTACTGAAGCCTCGTTCGCGTGCATCGAAACCGGCCAATTGATGTTTCTCCTGTACTTGGTCTGACATAGCACATTC
>ERZ1370068.1530-contig-11432_pt1 | contig 58241 bp, 105 predicted proteins | sample MGYA00561227_ERZ1370068 | MGnify/ENA primary metagenome ERZ1370068 (study PRJEB38410, sample SAMEA6850437) | metagenome | study: Metagenomic assessment of the ecological functions of the soil: analysis of the soil microbiota associated with the... | reverse complement strand
GTTACGTATTGCTCAAGGTTTATAGCCAAATATCACCCGGCTGCCAATCGTCACCGCCAAGTCCATCGACAACATGATCAGCCAGCGACAAGGTTCTCTCGACGATGAATATCAATGCTGGCGACGTCCTCGATCTGTCCTTTTGCAGAAGCTGGAGGAAGAGAGGCGGACCAAAGGACGGTAAAACGAACGACAACACAGTTTTCAATGACAAATTCTTTTAGCACGGAGGACAACTCTACTAAACCGAGACTCATCGGAGGAGTTGCCATGACTAGCCCAAACACCCCATTAGATCCCGAAAAGCAACCCGCTCTCGTGCGAATGGATGCGTATGAAGAGTGGCGCAAGCGGGAGGGCGTTCCACTCGTTGGCGGTGTATACATCAAGAGACATGAAAGCCGTGGAGGTGGGTCCCTGGCCGCGCAAGGGCGATGGAGTCAGCGGCGCGCTGTGCTACCTGGACGGGGACGACGAGGGCGACGAGCATATCGTCGAGCTCCCGCCGGGAAGCTCCACGGCGCCCCTGAGGCACATGTACACCGAGGCAACCTATGTCGTCTCCGGACACGGATCCACCTCGGTATGGCGCGACAAGGGACCGAAGCAGACTTTTGAGTGGGGGCCGGGCAGCTACTTTGTCTTGCCGACTAACGCCTGGCATCAGTTTTTCAACGCCAGCCTTTCGCGGAGCGCGCGCTGGTTTTCCGTGACCGACTTGCCGCAACTGCTGCGGCAGTGGGCCAGCGAGGATTTTGTCTTCAACAATCCTTACGATTTCAACGATCGCTACGCCGGCGAACCGGACTACTTTACCGCCGAGGCGAAGCTCTACCGCGGACGTGTCTGGGAGACGAACTTTATTCCGGACATTAAGAAGCTCCCGCTCATACGAGTGGAAGAGTCGCGGCGGAGGCGGCACCAACGCCTTTATGGTGATGGGCGCCGGCATGATGGAGTCCCACGTCTCTCGTTTCGAATCGGGCCACTACAAGAAGGCCACCGCCACGGCCCGGGTGCTCACCTCTATATTACTGAGGGCGAAGGCTACGTGCTGACCCAGCGGGGCAATGAGCCGCGCATCCGTTGCGACTGGAAGGAAGGCAGTCTCTATCTTTCGGGCGCCGGGGAGGGACTTTGGCTGCACCAGCACTTCAACGTCGGTCCCACGCCGGCTACCTACTTGGTTTTGAACCAAGGCCTTTCCCGGAAGTACGCGGCCAATCGCTGGCAGGCGAGCGAGTCCACGGTATTACGCACTGGCGAGGTCAGCGGAAAGAAAGGCGGTTACCAGGTCGAGTATGAGGACGAGGAACCGGATATCCATCGCATTTTCGAGGAAGAGCTGCGCAAGCGCGGCATCACCTGTAAAATGAAAAACATGGTGCCATGGTGCACCGGCGAAGCCGAGCGCAGAAACGCGCCAAGAGCTCACTTCCCTGATGAGCATGGAGCTCTACGAATAGCAACGGGGCCGACGGTCGCCCCTACTCTTCCCTCAAAATAAGTCACGGCCCTCAACTCCGGCGTCAAACCCGATTTCAGAGGAACACAGAATGCACGATGGACCAAACCACCACGATCACGACGAGCATGAGTTGGAGGAAGAGGAGGAGCATCCACTATGGAAATTGGACACGGTAATCCTCACCAGCGTCGGCATCGACGTCGGCACGGCGACTTCCCAGATCATTTTCTCGCGCCTCGTGCTGCGCAGGCTAGGGCGTGAGCTCTCTAGCCGCTTCGTGGTGACGGAGCGAAAGACCCTGTACCTCTCGCCCGTCCATTTCACTCCTTACACCCGGGGCCGCGAGCGCATCGACGATCAGGCGCTTGGCCGATTGGTTGACTCCGCCTATCAGGGAGGCGGGAATCACTAGGGAGCAAGTGGACACCGGCGCCATCATTCTTACCGGCGAGGGCGATTCGCAGGGATAACGCGCGGGCCATCGCCGACGTCCTGGCAGCGCAGCGCGGCGAACTTCGTCTGCGCCAGTGCGGGCCACAATTTCGAAGCGTTGCTTTCCGCCCATGGCTCCGGCGCGGTCGCCCTGTCGGCCGAGCGACAATGTCGAGTTCTTAACATCGATATCGGCGGCGGCACCGCCAAGTTGGCCGTGGCCGAGCGGGGAAAAGTTCTCGAGTACGGCGGCGTTTCATATCGGCGGACGGTTGCTCGCCATGGACAAAGCCGGCTGCATTTCAGTGCTCGAACCGGGTGGCCAGTCCCTGGCCCGCCAAGTTGGACTCCAGTGGCAAATCGGAGATCGCGTGACGGCAGCGCAAATTGAGCGGTTGGCAGACTACATGGCGCAGGCCGTTCTTGCGCTCGTCCAAGATGAGAAGTCCACGCCCGAATTTGAGAGGCTCTGGCTGACGCCGGCCTTAAGCGGACGGAAAAGTTACGACGCTGTGGTTTTTCCGGCGGTGTCGGCGAGTTTGTGTACGGCAAAGAGACCCGTTCCTTCGGCGGATCTCGGGACGCCGTTGGGAAAAGCGCTTCAGGTCTAATCAATAGCGGCGCTTTCGCTTGGCCCCTGGCGCCGGCTCGCGAGTGCATCCGCGCCACGGTCATGGGCGCCGCGCAGCACACCATCCAGGTGAGCGGCAACACAATTTATCGCTCCAACGATGGACTGCTGCCGCGCAAAAATCTCCAGGTGCTCCGGCCCCCGGTCGATTTGAGCGATAGCATCGATCCCTCAGCGCTCGCTCAGGCCATCGCGAGCCATTTCCAAGCTTTTGATCTAAAGGAGGGAGAAGCCGAGGTCGCGCTAGTATTTCGTTGGGACGGGCCCCCAGCAGCTGATCCGTATCGCCGCTTTCTGTCGCGGATTGATCGAGGGTCTGCCGGCCACGGTCAGAAGCGGGCGCCCCATCTATCTGGTCTTCGACCACGACCTCGCGGGACTGGTAGGCACTATTCTCAAGAACGATTTCGAACTCAAGAACGACCTCCTTGCCATCGATGGCGTCACCCTTCACGATTTCGACTTTATCGACCTGGGCAAGGCCTTAGAGCCATCGGGTACTGTTCCTGTCACAATCAAATCTTTGGTGTTCCGGTTGTAACTAGCAGCTGAGGCCAAGATTTCTCCCTTTCGGTCGAAATGACATCTGTCGCGAAGATTGCGCCGTCTCTACTTGATCGCCTCGGCTTTTTTCAGTTCTTCAATTTTCTCGGTGCTTAATCCTAAGATCTCATTAAATACTTGATCATTGTTCGCACCGATCCAGGGTGCCGGGCGTGCGGCGCTGGCGGCCGACAGAGATGGAATTCCAGGCAGGCCATGATGACTGATCTTGCCCCAGGGTTGTCCCTCGGTCTCGACGATGTGGCCGCGCTCCCGCAGGTGGATGTCGTAGTATAGAGTCCTCGCCAGAGGAAGGGATTCCGGTCAGCAACACCGGCTTCTTGAAGCAACCTAAAGGCCTGGCGCGGCGTACACTTACGCAGTCCACTGTGAAAGGTTTCGATCAAGCTCTTCATGATGCTTCTTGCGGCCGCTTTTGGTCGCAAACTTGGGATCGGCTGCCCAAGAAGATTTGCCGATCAGATTGACCATGCTTTGCCATTCTTCATCACTGGCGCAGGCAATGATGATCCAGTTATCTTCGCCGCGACAGGGATAGCAACCGTAAGGCGCATAGGATTCACCGAGCACTTCTCGGTAACCCATGGCATCCCATTCGCGGCCATTCACCGTGAAGTCGAGATTGCCGGCCCCATCATTGAACCCTGGGCTTCCGAGCATCCCCGCTTCGATAAATTGCCCCTGCCCTGTGCGCTGCTGATATTCAAGGGCGGCAAGAACGCCAAGAGTCATGGTGACAGCGCCCGACTCGATCAGGCCAGGCGATTTTACAACGTGTTTCCATCGGCGAGTCGGGATAACCCCAAAGCCTCATGATTCCGGTGTAAGCGAGCAACTGCCAGCCCCAGGCGACCCAGGTTTTGAGCGGCCCGGTCAGTCCCCAGCCAGGCATCACGGCTTGCACGATGCGAGGATTGATCTGCTGCAATACGTCAAAACTGAACCCGAGCCGCTCCAGAACTCCCGAGCTGAAATTGTCTACAACGACGTCGGACGCAGCCACCAATTGCTTGAAAAGCTCCTTACCTTCGGGATGGCGCAAGTTGATAGTGCAACCGAGGCTTGGCCCGGTTCATATCGGCATGAGCAGCTGTCTCGCGGTCTTTGCTGGGAACCACCGTGGATTCGATCTTCACGACTTCCATGCCGTAATACGCCAGGATGGCTGTTCCAAGCGGCCCGGCATATTGCTGTGTCAGATCTGCCATGCGAAGACCTTCGAGCATGGGCTTGCGAACACGATCATCAGTCATGATGGGAGCGTTGGAGCGCGGAGTAATCCCTTCTAACTCAGCGAGAATCTCCTTTCGATGCTGATCCAAAAGCGGCGCCGGGCGGCGCACCTGCATCGGCGTCAATGAGAGCCGCATGGGAAATCCCGGCGCGATGTAGCGGCCGATGACGGGATGCTCGATCTCTTGAAGCCATTGACGCGAGCGAACCTGTTCACAATCAACGAACTGTCCCACGGTGTTGAGCGGCGCCGCGGCAAGATGACGCCGCTGCGCCTCGTTGGCAAATTCTTCGGCGGAAAACTGGCCGATAAAATCGGCGAAGGCTTTGGACACTTCCGCGGAGTGTGCGTCGCGATATCTTGAGTTTTCCCATTCAGGCCCCGAAAGAGACTTGTCGGTCATCCAGTTCTGCGCGAACTCTCGCCACATGTGCGGCATATTGGTCGTGAAATGCACGTAGCGTCCGTCTTTGCAGCGGTAGATGTTCGTACCCGCACCGCCGTAGTCTTTGCCGCCGGGGCGACGCTCCAGCCGGTTTTCTCTTGAGTAGCGCGCAATTGAACTGCTGTTCGTGAATGTAAGTGCCTCCTGAAGAGAAACGTCAATGCGCTGTCCTGCCCCTGTCAATCGCGCGTGACGAATGCCTGCCAGCGCCAACGTCGCCGCCAGGCTTCCCGCCATCTGATAGGCAAGATGGCTCGGCGCCGTGCATTGTCCCTTCGTGTCATCGCCCTGCCCAAACAGAAATCCGCCCGATGCGTTGGCGATGGCGTCACTGCCTTTGTAGCGACGGTAAGGCCCGGTCCGTCCGAAAGGGGTCAAGGAAACCGTCACGAGCGCGGGATTGGTCTCTTTCAGCTTTTCATCAGTGAAACCCCAACCCTCAAGATCCCCCACCGGTGTGGCTTCGACAAACAGATGAGCCCGTGCGAGGAGTTTTGCGAAGACTTGCCGATCGGTGGAGCTTCCTGGCAGATCCAACACAATACTACGCTTATTCGTATTGGCGTTTATGAAAGTCAGGCTGCGTTCAGGATCTTCGACTTTGCCTGCAAACGGCGGCAGCAGCCGGTTCGGGTCGCCACCGGGCGGTTCGACTTTGATGACGTCGGCGCCCAAATCGGCCAGCAGGCGCGTCGCGTAGGAGGCAGGGATATCCCCCAGTTCGACGACACGGATGTGACTGAGAGCTCCGGCGTTATTGTTCTCTTGTAGCTTGGACATATTTTCTTTCTATCGACTAAGATTGACCACGACTCGTCCGCGAATGCCGCCTGCAAGGATCTCATCGATCTTTGAGTTCAATTCTTCCAAAGAACATTCCGACACAAGATCACCCGAGAGATCGAGCTTCCAGTCCTGAGCGAGTTTCTGCCAAGCGAGCAAGCGATCGCCAATAGCAGGCTCAACCGAATTCACACCCAACAAACTCACACCTCTAAGGATAAAGGGAAAATGCTCACCGCAAGATCAGCCGACATGGCGTTGCCGCAACAAGCAACGCATCCTCCATACCGGGTCGACTTAATCGCCGTGGCGAGAATGTCACCGCCGACGGTATCCACCACCCCGCCCATCGCCCCTTCAACATCGGTTTGCCCGAGTCGTCAATTGTTTCTGTCCGTGAAATGACTTGCTCCGCGCCCAAGCGTGCTCAGAAAATCATTCTGATCCGTCTTGCCGGTGGCGGCAACGACATGAAACCCCGCCTTGGCAAGAATGCCCACGGCGATGCTACCCACTCCACCCGTAGCACCGGTCACCAGCACCTCTCCCGATTCTTTCGTGAGTCCATGTGTTTGTAATTTTAGGACGCAAAGGGCAGCGGTAAAACCTGCTGTGCCATAGGCCATGCTCTCTCTCAAGGTTAGGTTCCCCGGAAGTCTCAGGACCCAGGCTGCCGGTACACGGATATAACGACCAAAGCCGCCTGAAGTATTCATCCCTAGATCAAACCCCGTTACAACGACTTCATCTCTCTCTTCAAAAGCCGGATGAGAGCTTGCTGCGACGATTCCCGCAGCATCGATTCCAGGCGTGTGAGGATAGTTGCGCGTTACACCCTTATTCCCTGTCGCTGACAGCGCGTCTTTATAATTCAACGACTGAATACTTGAACTTCAATGAGCACTTCATTGACGGGTAGATTCGTTCAAGAGTCTGTTGCTTTACCTCCCTGACAAATTGGTTCTCGGGAGTTTCCCTTACGACCATTGCTTTAAAGCTGTGCGGCAAAGACATTAAGGCAGCCTGTCGGCCTCGTTCAATTCATTCTGTTTTGCAGTTAGGACAATCGACCGAAATTGTCTTTCGGCCGTTGGGCCGACGAATCATGAACGAAGTTTTCCCTGGACCGAGTTTGCGAATGGCTTCACGCAAGTCATCCACAGTTTCGATTTTATGCAAACCAATTCCTTCAATGGTGTCAAAGACATGGATTCCAGCTTTCGAAGCGGCACCGCTGCCGTCGACCTCCAGGACCAGCGCTCCCGGAGCATCGGAACCCAACATCGATTGGCTCTGCTGCGGATCGATAAACGCAATCCGGAGCCCAAGGTCAGGCACATGAAAAGCCGTAGTGACGGCCGTTGCCGGCACGTTACCACCGACTACGGCTAACCCTTTCAGTGCTTTTTCTAAATCGGATAGGTTCATTTCCGGCGACGTTTCCTGGCTACCCGGAACTACAGTGTCGATGGCAATCTTATTTTTGGGCGGATCAGGTCGTCGACCATCCCTATAGTAAATGAAGAGTCCGATAGCTATGGCTACAACAGCGATGAAAACAGTCGATAAACGCGCCCACGAAAACGTCTACTAACTTCGCTTGGCTGCTCTCGGGCTTGGGATCGCGCTTTCTTTAATGACTCAGTAGGCGCAGAGGATTGGGGTCTTCTTAACAATTCCGCCACACGCTCGACCAGCTGGTCGAATTCGCTGTGCGGCGTACGGGCCGGCCAATCGTGCAGATCGGCACCGTTCAAAAGTCTGAAAGCCAACGGCGCATCCACCGTTTCGAGAAACACAGGGACCAAGATTCCACGCCGTTTTGCTTCTGACGCTTCATTCCTTACCCACTCGGAGGCCACCGACATGGCGGACCACAGGACAATTGCGCATTTGGATTCGCCGAGGGCTTTTTCTATGACCTCATCATAGGACTCGCCTAACGGAATCTTTCTGTCCCACCACACGGACCAGCCCTGCGCGGTCAAAGCATCCGCGAGTTCTCGAGCCCGATCCCGATCTTCAGACGCGTAGCTAATGAAAATGTCCGACATTGCCCAGATTTGGTTACGACTTGGGGTGGGCAGGATCAACCCAATAAACCTCTTCTGGCTGCTCTGCCGTGGGTAGATCGAGGTTTACTACGACGGGTTCCTGGTCGCTCCGTACCACCACGCACATTAAAGGTTCATTCGGATCGGCGTTAATTTCTTGATGGGGCACAAACGGCGGCACGTAAATAAAATCACCCGGCCCAGCGTTGGCAAAAACTCTAACTGTTCGCCCCAGCGCATTCTCGCTCTACCACTGATCACGTAAATAATGCTTTCCAGTTCGCCGTGATGATGGGGAGCCGTCTTGGCATTGGGATGAATATTGGCAGTCCCGGCCCAGAGCTTATTGGCTCCGGCTCGAGCGTGGTTGATCGCCGCCGCCCGCGTCATGCCCGGCGTTTGAGGCGTATTGAGATCGAGTTGTGTTGCCGGAATGATCCTAACTCCATTATCGCGCCAATTGTTTTGGGATGCAGCACTCATTTCATCTTCCTTTTCGTTTAAAACCAGCTTGGCCGTGCCTGCGAGGTCGATTTTCTCAACCGATGACGTAACGGTCGATGTCACGGCTGAACTCGAGCCCGAGACCGGGTTTCGACGGTACTTCAATTCGCCTTTGACGGGCACCGGAACCTCTTCGAAAAGTTTGAATGACCAAGGCATGTACTCAACGGTAAGACCGTTGGGTACAGACGACACCAGATGCACGTGAATTTCAGGTAAGAGGTGACTGACCACCGGTAAGTTGAAGGCTTCTGCCATGCCGGCAACCTTCATCCAGTTTGCGATGCCGCCTACGCGCAAAAGATCGATCATGACTATGTCCACCGAACGGGCCTCGATCATGTGCCTGAACGGCGTGATACCGTACACACATTCGCCCCCGGCTAATGGCGTCGCCAGCGCATCAGCGACACGGGCGAGCCCGGTATAGTCGTCATGCACGGTTACATCTTCGAGCCAAAACAAGTGAAATTCCTCGATACGCCGCCCGATACCGATGGCCTGATTGACGCTCCAGCGCTGGTTGATGTCGCACATAAGGTCGATATCAGGACCGACCGCTTCACGAATCAGCCTAGCGCGTTCTACTTCGCGCGCGGGAGTTGTGTCACCCGGCAACGCGAGCTGCATCTTCATCTGCTTGAAGCCCTTTTCCACGAGCACGGGTCCCGCCTTGACGACGTGCTCCAGCGGCGAGGTCCGCGACAGGGCGCCGCTGGCATAAGTGGAAACGCGGTCGCGCAACCCGCCTAGCATCGCAGCGAGTGATTGGCCGACGGCCTTGCCTTTGATATCCCAGAGCGCCATGTCGATGGCTGAGAAGGCCAAGGTGGATATTCCGCCAGGTCCCGCTCCGGCCGCAGCACCGCGAACCTTGCGGCCAACGCGCCTCTATGCGTATCGGATCTTCGCCGATCAATAGTTCGCTGAGTTGGTCCACCGCGTGCTTGAGCGCTGGCGTGAGGGTCCAGCCAAAAAGTCACGCCGATGCCTTCGATCCCGGCATCCGTTTCCATTCGTAGTGTCACGAACTCAAAAAACGGCCGGTAAAAACCCGGTCCGCCGGCAAGCGGCTCTTCGGCGGGTAATTTGACAATCTGCGATTTGACACGCGTAATTTTCATGGTGAGCCTTCCGATGGGGTATGTCGAGCAGATCCCGGAACTTAAGACCCAGAGTAATACAAATATCCTTCATTTGCGAAAAACTTGTCAAGCTTCTATTTTCGCCGCGATGCGTTCTGTATTAGTCGTCTGTTCACGGCCAGGCGTTTCGCTTATGAACCTCGCGCAGGCACTGCCTGCCGGTCGGATCCCGCTGCATCTTGGCAAGTGACATCCGATATGTAAAGTATTGCGAAACAGGGATCTCACGTTGCCTGATTCTGTGGAGTTCCACTGGTAGACGCCCTGATCGAAGCAAGGAGTCAGGAGGATAAGCGAATATGTTTCCCTATCGTGATGAGAATGAGACGCTTCGCGCAGCCATAGTTACGGGGGTGATTATCGCGCTGAACGTCTTAGTTTGGATCATGGTACAAGGAGCCGGCAGCACGATGGCGCTGGCCCGATCCGTCTGCAATCTTGGGCTCATTCCCGGAGAGCTAACGGGTTCACTTCCTGTCGGGACGCGCTTCCCAATCGGCGATGGGCTTTTCTGTGCTACGGATCCCGGCCGTCAGATCTCGCATCTGGTGACTTCGATGTTCTTGCATGGCTCCTGGATGCATCTGTTGGGGAATATGTGGTTCCTGTGGCTCTTTGGGAACAATGTCGAGGATTCCATGGGACGGCTGCGCTTTTTGATCTTCTATCTGCTCTGTGGGTTAGCCGCGGCCATGGGCCAGGTCCTCACGAATCCCGACTCGGCGATTCCGATGGTTGGCGCGTCGGGAGCTATCAGCGGGGTCATGGGCGCTTACCTGGTACTTTATCCGAAGGTACGCGTCTTCGCGCTGGTATTCCTTGGATTCTTCGTTACTTCGGTGGCGCTTCCTGCCTGGATGATGCTCGGTTATTGGTTACTCATTCAGTTTGTTAGCGGGCTTGCGGCCTTCGGCGGCGACGTTGGCGGTGTGGCCTTCTGGGCCCATGTCGGCGGGTTTGTGGCAGGTGTAGTGCTTGTGAAGTTGTTCGCCCGTTCGGATTACATAGAGGCGCGCCGAGCGAACCAGTGGCGGCCGCGTAAGCTCATGAGCGACTTTTGATTGCCATGCGCAAAGTTCCATCAGCCGCGGCCGAGTCGAATCGCATCATCTCGTCAGCCCTTGCGAGGAACATACTCAAAAGGCCTATCCGGATGGGCCCACATGTTTCCCACCGCACTTTCTGTTGAACTCCATTTTTTTACCAGGTACAGATGGCGGTTATGGACAAAGTGCGCTCGCTTCATGATGCCATTGGCGCGGACGTTCAGGACGACATGTCCGTGGCCATGGGCTGCGCGCTCGAATCGTTGATCCCGTTCGCCGCCAGCTATGAAATAATCCGCCAGAAGAAAAGAAATCTGACTCTCATTGGGCCGATTTCTGACATGCAGTTTGATCAGTTGATCGGCGCAGGCTGCGCGAGAAGAATCGTCGCCTCGTGGGTTGGCAACGTGGCCGCGGGGTTGGGGCACAATTATCGGCGCGCCGCGGAAGCTGGAATTCCCCACCCCATCGAAATCGAGGAACACTCCAACTTTACAATCGGCCTGGCATTACAGGCTGGAGCCTCTGGCTTGCCTTTTCTCCCGACCCGGACAATCAAAGGGAGCGATTTTCGGAGCGCCGATCAGTTCGCTTCTATTCGTTGTCCATTCACCAACGACGACCTTTTAGCCGTGCGCGCGATTCGGCCCGACGTGGCTATTTTGCATGTGCAACGAGCGGACAACGAGGGCAACGCCCACGCGTGGGGAAATTTCGGAGTTATGCGGGAGGCGGCTTTCGCTGCGAAGAAGGTCATTCTCACCTGCGAAGAGATCGTCGACCACGATTTGATTTTGAGCGATCCCAATCGTACCGTCATCCCGGGCTTTCTAGTTTCGAGCGTGGTTCATCAACCTTTCGGATCGCACCCCTCGCCGACCCAAGGATACGCTCGGCGGGATGACAATTTTTATTTCGAATACCACAAGGCAACGCGCTCGCGAGAGGGCTTTGAACAGTGGTTGCAAACGTGGGTGTCGGGGGTCAAGGATCATAGCGAGTTTCTCGGCCTCCTGGGCAAGGAACGAGTGGAAAAACTGAAACCAGAAGGGAAGCTCTACTCACCGGCGGTGAGTTTCAATTACTGATTAGTGTCTGAATTGAGAACCACGAGTTTATGTGACGCGGAATTGAGATGCTTCGCTCTGGCGCTCAGCATGACATAGAAGAGTGCCGTCATCCTGAACGCAGTGAAGGATCTTTTCGAGGTACACCCTAGCACTAAAGTAGATCAAAACTGATAAGGAGGAATTTTTATGAAAGCCGTACCGTCTTTCAAGTTAACGCAGGAGGGCTCAGATATCATCGTCAACGCGGCAATCGAAAAGCCAAGGAGCTCAAACAGGTCGTAAGTATTGCCGTTGTGGATGCCGGGGGCACCTGTTCGCATTCAAACGGATGACCAACGGCCGTACGCACAACACTCTCCTCGCACTCGCCAAGGCTCGTGGCGCTGCACTTACCACGGCTGCCACCGGCAAAACAAACCGCGAAGGCGCTGAGATTCCCGATCATCAAGTGCTCGCTCAAACACTCGGTGTGGGCCCCGGCTGGTTCATCAGCATCGAGGGCGGCATTCCGATCACGCTCGAAGGCCAGTGCATCGGCGCGGTTGGGGTCAGCGGCGCCCCTCAGCCGTGGACCGGCAGATCGGGCAAGCCGGAATCGACGCGTTTAGCAAAGCCTAACACTTTGTATCTAGCCAGATTTGAACATTCACCCGAGGGTCGTCACTCCCGCGGAAGCGGGAGCCCAGGCATGAAGAGGCCGGATTCCCGTTTGCACACGTAAAGTCGAAAACGTGAATTACACGCGAAGAGAGTTGATGGTCGCCGCTGCGGCGCGGGAGATTCGTGACGGCGAGAAGGTTTTCGTCGGTATGCGTTTGCCTTTGTTAGGCTTCGCTGTGGCAAAGGAGCTTCATGCCCCCAGCGCTCTGGGTATTTTCGAGAACGGCGTTATTCGTGATTGGCCGGCTCTGGAATCGATCTTCACCATGAGCGATCCGCCCAACGTCGCTCGCGCCCTGTGTTGTGGCAGCCTGAACGATGTCATGTATTTGTTGCAGAGCAACCGCGTCGATCTCGGCTTTATCGGCGGCGCGGAAATTGACCGTTTCGGCAATCTAAATACGCACTGGGTCGAAGAGAACGGCAAACGAATCCGTCTCCCAGGAAGCGGCGGCGCTGGCGGACATCGCGACGATGGCAAAGCGCTGTATCATCATCATGAACCATGAGAGAAGCGCCGATTCTCTCCCAAAGTTCATTACATCACCTCGCCGGGCTATGGCGACGGCGCTGATTGGCGCGAGCAAAGGGGCTATCCGGTGGCGGCCAAGCCGGGTCATTACGAGCATGGGAATTTTTCTTTCGATACGATTAGCCATGAAATGATGCTGAGCTCCAACCACCCGGGCGTGTCTGTCGAAGAAATCAAGAACGAAACTGGTTGGCCGCTGCGCGTGTCGCCAGACGTCCACGAGACTCCGGCGCCGACCCCAAACGAGCTTGCCGCAGTGAGAAAATACGATCCTAAAGGAGTCTGGACATCATAAACGCAGATTTCAGGTGCTGCGTTTCAAATCTCAGTCAAAATTCAAACTCGTGAAGACACAGAAGCGTTTTCACCGCCGCGTTAAGACTCGACTTTTACAGAATTAATTACCACCGCATCTCGCCGGCACATCCTGATGCATGCCTCGGTTGGCGGTTTTTACCTTTTCGATCGAGTGCACCACTTCCATGCCTTCAATAACCTGACCAAAGACCGCGTAGCCATAGCCATCCGGCGAGGATATTCTTGTGATTTAGAAAATCGTTGTCCTTGACGTTGATAAAAAACTGGGCCGTGGCACTGTCAACGACGTTGGTTCGCGCCATGGCGATGCTGCCAGTGACGTTCTTGAGACCATTGCTGGCTTCGTTTTTGATCGGCGACTTCGCTTTCTTCTGACTCATCCCAGAATCGAAACCGCCGCCCTGAATCATGAAACCAGGGATGACCCGATGAAAAATGAGACCGTCGTAATAGGCTTCGTTTACATAGTCTAGAAAATTTTTAGTACTGATGGGCGCTTTGTCGGCATTGAGCTCAATACGGATATCGCCCATATTCGTTGACATGAGTTACTACCGGGTTCTTCTCGTTCTCGGCCATTGTTCCCTCCTAAGCACCTTCGTCAATTTATCTAATGTTCAGCTTGGCATGAAAAGACTGCTGGTCTAGCCTTAGGGGTGGAATTATCGCATTAGGTTGCGATATGGATACGGGCAATTCAGCTATTTTCAATTAAGAAAGGAGAATTCTATGCCAAGCGACAAGAAACTCGAAGGAATATTGATGCCGATGCCGGTGGCTTTCAAGAATGACGGCGCCATCGATCCTGCAGGGACGGATGCGATCATCGACTTTTACCTGGCGTCCGGAGTCCATGGATTTTTCCGCTTGGGCACTCATGGCCAGGGGATGGTGATGGAAATCGACGAGCGGAAGAAGGTCGCCGAGCAAATTGTCAATCGCGTCCGCGGGCGAGTTCCGGTTGTCATGCATATCGGCACGGCCAATACGTTATTCGTCCATCGACCTGGCCAAGCATGCCGCGGGTCTTGGGGTGGACGCCATCGGCGTTGTCCCGCCCTACTATTATCCCCACGATGATTATGAGGTCTACGCCCACTACAAAGCGATCGCCAAAGCCGTTCCCGGCGTGCCTCTTTTCATTTACGACAATACGGAAACGACTCATGTAGAGATCACGCCCGCCTAAGGCAAACAAGATCATCGAAGCCATCGCTCCCAATCCTTTAGCGGGCATCAAGGTGTCGTTCATCGCTTATGACAAGCTCTTGGGCTACGTGTATCAGTTGCCCAAAACCGTCGGCGTTTTTCCCGGTGGTATCTTCTCTCTCTATTCTGGTTACTCAATCGGCGTTCGCGGCGCCATTCACCCGCCGTCAACTCCGTTTCCGGAGAGCTGTGTGAGAATGTACGAGGCATTGAAAGCCGGCAACCTGCAAGCCGCTCAAAAGGAACATGATCTATTGACCAGGCTCATGCAGGTCGTGGGACGGTTCTTGCGCACCCACGGCCGCGGCGTATTCGGCGAATTGATGCGCATGCGCGGTCTGCCGGTCGAACGCTTCCCGCGCTGGGAGTGCGCGCCGTTCACTGACAAAGACCGAGCCGAGTTGAAAGAAGGCATCGCAAAAACCGGCGCTGCTCTTTAGTGCGGATTGGTTTATCGAAGAAAAATATTGCTTTGCGTTCTTGGCGCGATGCAAAAATAAAGATCGGACAAAATCAGTCTCCCGCAAAGGCGCAGAGGACGCCAAGGGAGAGTTTATAAGACCCGCGGAGCGTGTATGACACAACCGCCCCGTTAGTGCTGGAAATTGGGAAGAGGCTTTCGCCCAGCGAGGCGAAAGCCTTCACCGATGAGATCAAGCACCGCATGTATGCGCGCTGGAACGAAAGGATTTTCGGCGGCGCGTTCATGCGCGATCTCGAAGTCTGGCAAGCTGCCGATGGAGACCATTCGGCTATTCTGGCAACACTGGTACAGCTATCCGGTGGAGATCAATAATTTTCATCTGATCATCTACCAGCGCCATCAGGGCTTCTTTGCGCGCCACCGTGAACTGCTCGCGCCCTACGTCGGCAAAATCAGCGATGAACTGGTGAACCCGAGCATTCCCGGCCATATTCAAGTCGTTGATCAAACAGGGCGAGGCTTTCGGTGTCACGCTGGACGCGATGATTAACTGTGAAGTCTTCGCCGAATGCCGCGCGCTGACCGAGTTTGGCCGCGGTTTGGTCTACGAAGGCAGCATGATCGAGTGGTGGGCGCGATCGCTGAACGAAGAGATGTTCGGCCATTGGTCCAAACGCTGGCGTCAAGCCTTACTTGAAAAATATAAGTTTAAGGATGCGGACCTTCACTACTTTCAAGTCCACGAAGAAGCGGATCTTCATGAACATGAAGACGGGCTGATGGCACATGGGAAGTCGCCCGGAGGGTTTTGAAACGCTTTTGCAGGACGGCATGACTTGGTTCCGTCCCGGCTGGAGTCGGAGTATTGCTGCCTCACTAACGCCGACTACGTGGCGATGTTCCACGATGGGATCTATCAACATTCCAAAGCACTGGGACATTTTTAAACGATGAGTAATCGAAAGTTGCGTTTACAGCATCCCCCTCACCCTTCCTCTCCCCGACGACGGGGAGAGGGTAAGTAAAGAGGGCACAATTCAATTGGAAAACTATGCCTTTTAACGACCTACGTGAGTTCATCGACGCGGCGCGCGAACTCGGACAGGTCAAAGAAATCCATGGTGCTGACTGGAATCTGGAGATCGGCGCGCTGACGGAAATGTTCGCTTTCAAGGAACCGTCTCCGCTTTGGTGCTCTTCGACCAGATTCCCGGCTACCCGCCCAACTTCCGTGTTGCCTCCAATCTCATCAGTACACCCGGTGCGCTCAGGCTTGACGGTCGGCATGCCGGCCGATGCGAGCCCCATTGAATCTCGTGGCGAGGTGGAGAGAACTGTTGAAAGGCGTAAAGCCGATCCCGCCGCGGGTGGTTTCAGCCGGACCGATCCTGGAGAACGTAAAGACCGGCGCCGACATCGACATGACGATCTTTCCGACTCCGCATTGGCATGAGCTGGACGGCGGCCGTTATATCGGCACCGCCGACTGCGTCATCACCGGCGAGCCGGAAGAAGGCGGTTGGGTCAATATCGGTATCTATCGCGTACAGATTCATGATCGAAATACGCTGGGCCTGTATGTCTCGCCGGGCCACCACGCGCGCATCATGCGGGAAAAATACTGGGAGAAAGGTAAAGAGTTGTCCCGTAGTCGTAACCTTCGGGCAAGATCCCCTGCTCTTTCTTAGTTGCCGGGCCAATCGATTCCCTACGGCATGTCCGAATTTGATTACTGCGGCGGCCTGCGCGGCGCACCGGTCGACATCATTCGCGGTGATGTTACCGGGCTTCCCGATCCCAGCCACAGCCGAGATCGCCATTGAAGGCGAAGTTCCGCCGCCCACCGAGCAAGTTCAGATCGGAGGGTCCGTTCGGCGAATGGCCCGGCTACTACGCTCACGGCGCGGCGAAGGAGCCGGTCATCCGCGTCAAAAAGCTCTATTACCGCAACGATCCGATTCTCGTGGGCGCGCCGCCGATGAAACCGCCGTTCATCACATTTGGCGTTCCCATCGGTGCCGCTGCCATTTGGAACTATTTAGAGAAGGCCGACGTGCCGGACATCAAGGGCGTCTGGTGTTACGTCGGCGGATCTGCCGCCGCCGGCGGCGCGCCGTTTATCATCGTTTCGGTCAAGCAGCGCTACCACGGCCACGCGCAGCAAGCCGGCATCGCGCGCCCTCGGCTCGCGCGCGCGGCAACTATCACGGCCGCTTCGTCATCGTGGTCGACGATGATATCGATCCATCGGACATGAAAGAAGTCATCTGGGCGGTATCCACGCGATGTGATCCCAAGACCGCTATCAGCATCATCGACGGCTGCTGGAGCACGCCGCTCGATCCCGCGATGCATCCGGACCAACGGGACGCCGGCAACTTCGTTAACAGTCGCGCGATTCTCAATGCCTGCCGTCCTTATGCCTGGCGAGACCGCTTCCCGCCGGTGAATGCTCTCAGCGCGGAGCTGAAGAAAAAAATCGAAGAGAAGTGGAAAAAAGAGTTGGCGTAGAGACTTCGTACGTCCTGGAAGTGCGCATGACCGGTCAGGACTCAGAGACTGCCACGCCGTCGACCAGCAGAGCCGCTGCCTTAATGGCCCACCACTGATCCGCTCATGCATACTCTGCCCGAGGTAGCCTCTCTCGCGGTAAAAACGCGCGGCGCCCGGATGGAGCGGTACATCGTAAGGCGCCTCTTCGTCGTTGGCGCACAGTTGCGCCATCTCGGCGGCTTATAGTTGTCGGTGGGGATGACTTCTTTGCGCTTCTCGATGCGCTTCGCAAATCGCATAAGCCGCGTCATCCCTCATGTCGGCGCGCGCACGATCATGGGCCAGCCGCTGAAGTCGATGGTTGGTGATATCCTCGGCCATCCCGGGAAGCGGGACTTGTGCATGACGGTCGGAGCGACAACCCATCGCAACCATGCTCTTGAGAACGGTTCCCTCCACGGGTAGGAAACGAAAACCGTTTTCCAGCGCGGTCCGCGCCCAGCTCTTGATTCCCTCATCGAAGATCGCGTTGACCGTGCCGTTTTCGATGCTCGCCCGCCGGGCCGGATCGCTGGGCCTTGACGCCAAATGAATTTTTCGCTCCACTTGCGAAGTTCCGCAAAGCTAAATCCGGCGGCTCGCATCACAGCGGCCACCGGTAAACATCGTTGAGTTTTCCGAAGCGCGCTGGGGTCACCAGCCGGGTGGAGAGCTGAGTGGAAACCGCTCTTTTTTATCTGTGACAAGGAAGTGATCCCGGTGGATTCATGGACGGCAAAGCCCATGACATCGTAAGACGGAAATACCGCGAGCGTTCGCAAGGAAAGCCGCTTGCCGAAACGGACCTTTGCCACGATACTGCCATCGTCAGCAGCACCGACGGATTGACCCAGGCGAGGAAAACTTGCCGTCTGGCCACCGCTTTGATCTGCCGAAAGCTACCGGTGGAGGAGAGCGAAAGTCCTTTTCTGTCGTTTGACTTGGCGGTGCAGTGAGAGCCGGACGCGCGTTACCAAGCGCGTGAATCGGTTTGGAGAACACCCTCTGCCGGCTTTCCACGATTCGTGACGAGTGAGCTATCGTATAAAGCACAGCGGCCAATTCAAAAGCCTTTGGCGCGCTGGATGCCCGAGTTGTATCTCTTGGTGGTCGCGACAACACCTTGCGCATCGACAGTTTATAAGCAGCCGACTCCCGATAGTATTTCTCAGCCCCTTTGTGCAGCGGATCACACATTTGGTGCACAGGTGCTGTGTCGTGATCGGTATCTCAAAGCTCTGTAAACGTTTGGGCTGATCCTTATACGGCGCGGCGACTGCATCTCTCTGATCGGCGCACACCCTGGCCAACAAATACGCAACTTCTTCGGGAAGATCTTCCCGGCAAGCGAGCAACCACCCGCCATAGTCAAGCGTAAGCAGATCTTCCTCAACTCCCTTTGTAGCCGGCCCTTGGGAATGATTGCCTCACTAGAAACCGTAGGTTTCTTTCATGTAATCGACCACTCTCCGGCTCACCGGCAGACAGCGCAGTGGCCGCGCTTCCGCTAATTGCTCCCACATAGGATGATGCTGACCTTCTTGAAAAATAGCGTTTGCTTGACCATTGCGAACCAGCGGGACTCCCACGACGGCGGGACCGGGAAACAAGACTTTCCCTCCCATGATTCTATGCTCTTGGTAACTAAAGCCGTACTGTTTCATTACTTGCTCCACGGTCCAGGTGAGAGTATCAGGGCCGGTGGGGCCGCTCCTGCCGGACACCAGGGTCAATGAGCGGCTTTCGCTTCGCAAGATCTTCGAACGAGTTGACGCCCAGCTCTTCCGCAACAAGCCAGAAGATATAGTCGGGTTCAGGAAAACGGGCAAGTGCCCTGAGCTCGCCGACTCGCTCTTTGTAGGGCCCCTTGCCCTCCATGGCCATTTTCGCCGTAACAGGAGGGTTGATGATCCCGCGCATCCACCTTCACCACTGCCGATCATCTTGGGATTCTCAAATGAGCCGAGGCCGAATTTGGGTGAGTAAACTCCCACGGAAGAGACCAGACCGGTCTTCTTCTTGTCGCGAAACTCCCTCCACCAACTGCGACGTCAAGCGCCACCACGGATGGTACGGAAAATTAGAGACTATCTTTAAGACATAACCATATTCATCTCTCTCGAGCATGTGTTTATCCTTCCTCAGACGCTTGTCCGTTGCCAGAGAGTCGCATCAGCCTAGCTCATGTATGCGGAATAAAAACACCGCTCCTGGGTGCCCACCCATTCCGATTGCTTTGAATGAATTCTTAGAAATCCTCGTGGGCCGCTCGATCGGCTTCATCCTCAAAGGGGATGTTTTCTTTTTCCAGCTCCGCTTCGTACATGGCACGGATTTCAGGCGGTTCGTCCTCGTGCTCAAGGAGATGTCCGCCTTCGTGCTCGCTTAAATCCGGGCGCCAAGGATGACCTACTTGGCGGGCGGGTTTTAAACCCGCCCTACCACTATTCTCTTGCCCCCAGCCTGCCCACCGAGGGCGCGAGCGATCAGCGCCGCTCCGACGACTAAGCCTACGATAACGACAGCGACCACCGTCGCTTTTTCAAACTCGGCGCCAGCAGCGAAATCGAGCATTAAGAGAGACAGCGTTCGTGATTTTCCAGAGCCAAGCAGCACGACCGTGCTGATATCCCTCGCCGCTGAAATAAACCCCACCAGAGCGACGGTGATCAGCGCAGGCATAGTCAATGGAAAAATGACGCGCCTAAAGGTATCTACCCAAGTTCCACCGCAGACCTTCGACGCTTCCTCAAGATCATTACCGAGTTGCATCAGGACACTCTTAATCATCTGAGTGCCGAAGGGCATGCTCTTTATCACCATAGCGACCATCAAGAGATAGATCGTGCCGTAGATAGGGAGAAAAATTTTGGTTTGGAGAAAGGTCCATAAAAGCGCCACGCCCAGAAGAATACCCGGGATTGACCACGGCAGCCACGATAGGAAATCGAGCAGCCAGCGACCGCGATAGCGCGTCTTCACGATCACGTACGCAATGGAAGAGTAAAAAAGCACGCCGATAACACCGGAGCCAAGACCGATGGCCAAGGTATTCCATAGCGAGCGCAACAACACTGGATCGTTCAATGTCGCCCGCCAATTGTCGAGCGTCCAGGGTTCGGCAATATTGAAGAAGCCAAACAGCTTCATGAACGTGCCGGTCACTAGCAGAATCGTTGGAAGCACCGTGATCACCAGAGCAAACGATAAAACCAAGGCAAACGCCGGATAGCGCCAGCGGCCTAAGTGAGTCCGCCGGATGCTAAAGCCACGTCCAGTCACCGTGGTGTAGATTCTGTTTGCGATATAGCGGCGTTGAAAGGCGACCATCACCAGCAGGAGCCCGAGGAAAACCGTGCTTAGCGCCATGGCCGGCGCAAATTGCGGCGGTTCCCACGTAACGAGTTCATGGATCTTTGTGGAATAAACCTGAAGACCGATAGGCGTCCCCAGCAAGAGCTCGATCTCAAAGGCCTCGAGGGCACGAATGATGCCGAGAATCGTAGTTACAAGGATCGCCGGCATCATTACTGGAATGAGGATGTGAAAAAAGTATGCCAACCACTCGCGCCTGAGATACGGGAAGATTCTTCCAACGCCGCGTCGAGATTGCGAAAGGCTGGCGCAAGCAACATGACTTTTATGCTCACCGTGCCACCCATATGAGCCCAGACAATGCCCCAGAATGAATAGATGTTGAACAAAGGTTGATTGACTATCCCAAGCCCAATCAGTCCCTTGATTGAGCAGGCCATATTTTGGGTCGAGCAAGAGGATCCATCCCATGGTCTCAGGCAAGGCCGGCAGAAAGAAAGACAGCCAGAAGAAGAATTCTAACAATCCCTTCATCGGCAGGTCCGTCCGAGCGATGAGCCAGGCGAAGAAGGCGCCGATAAAAGCGCGATCACCTGGCGCGTAATCGCCAGTGTGAAGGTATTGGTTATCGCCTTTATGATGCCAGGAGTGCTAAAGGCCTTGACCCATCCTTCCAACCCCCAAACGATGGGCTGTCCGGGGCGAGCGATTTGAAAACTGTTGAGGATCATCAATGCCAGCGGAGTCAGCACCAGGAAGCCGACGACCAGCAGTAGGATGGTCATCGGCAGCGGACGGCAGCCGAAAATACGCGCACCGGCGGCAACACGCTTCGATCGAATGCTACTGTCTGATCCATGACTTGCGACTTTTCGCTCATTTCTCGACCTCAACTGGTGCGGTACGCGGCAAAGACGAGCCCTTCAATCGTCGTTCGCTGCGGCCGCATAATTCATATCCGGTTCAATGCCTTTGTGCGCGAGTTCGGCTTGATAGGCGCGGCGAATTTCCGGGTCCTCGTCCGTGTACTCGATGAGGGTTCCGCCCTGTTTGACTGAGGTATATACGCCTGCTCGAATCGCCGCAACTCTGATTCCTAACGGAAACTTCTGACTGCCGCAGCGCAAGGCCAACTGCAGCGCCGGTTCAGAACCCGTATTGAAATGCTGGTGAAACCAATTAGTCGGCGGACTGAATACACTACCAGCCGCCCAATCGATTTTCACGACGCGGTCGCCGTACCCGCTTTCGTAGGCCGCGTTCCCCATTCGTTGGGCCACATAAGCGAGTAGCCTTCGGAACGAAGGCTAACGAGGACCGCTCCGCCACCGTGGTAATGCGCTTTGTGATAGCGCCCCACCGGCCATTCGGCCAAATGGCCGATCAGGGTATTATCGGCAATCTCAAATTGCGTAAGATTGACGCCCGCCCCTTTTGTTCCTGACCGTCGATGGCGGCTTTACGGGCGTCGGGAATGAAATTCGTTTCCCAGATCCATTGTCGGTTGTTGGCCGCAAGATAACGGCGATCCCCAACGTTGAAGTAATCGCCTTCCCCGTCATAGCGATCACAGAATGCAAAATCGCTATTGAAGACGAATTGTTCGTTGTGAAAATGGTCCAAGATCATCGGCGCCGTCGTGACCGCAACAAAAGGGCAGGGGTTTGGGCGTGATTGATGAGGCGATGCGTGCTGTTCAAAGGTGGAGAAAAAGACTCCCGGTCTTCCATTTAATCGACTGCGGCACGCGACCGCGTTGCTGAAATTCCGGCAACCCCTTCACCTTGAATGATATAAATGACTTTTTCGTACAGATGCTTTTCAGGTTCTGTCATCGTCCCGGGCGCTATTCTGCCGATGTAAACTCCGGTGATTCCCTCCAGACCTCGGAGCTGAAGATAAGCCCCATCACAACCGAGCCGGCTCCACGGTCGTAACGAAATCCGTCCAACGTCAGACACGCCAAACCCTCGACGATCGGAACACCTTCTTTCTCCATCCAGCGCTCGTAATAGGTCTTGGCTTTCGCCACCGCGATCCCGACACGTCTCAGATTAGAATCCATTTTTTATCTCCTTCTGTCTTTTTCCAGCCATTTTCTCTCAAAAACCGCCATCACGCGGATAAAGATTACCATCGAGGGTATGGATCAAAGTTTCAGTGCCTTTTTCTGCAAACGCGCAGCAATTTTTTGTAGCTGCCTCGAACTGCCAATTCAGCGTTTTCTTCATCTTCTTCGCCCCAATATCCCAAGCTGTAACCATACCAAGGCATCTTGGGTTGCAGCGGTGGCAAGCCGAGTTTTTCCCATTTGTCCTTCGCGGCTTCCATATATTTTTTGGCCGGGAGGGCCACCGGAGGATAGGGCCATTTACGCGTGGCATCGATCATGATCGCCGAGCAACCGGACGGCGAGGGAAAGCGCGCCTCTGTGACAGGCGAGCCCGGCGGCGCCGCCGACGGATCGAGACCTGCGAACTTATGGGTCGTGATCTTGACGTCGCGGTGTGGCTGCATGCGAAAACTGATCGCCCAGTTCACCGAGTCGGCATCTTCGGGATCGATGTCTTCATCAACCGTGACCAAAATCTTACCGTGGCTCGGGTCGAGTGCCACAGCGGCCTGGAGAGCTTGCCACGGTTGCGCGGGATTGGTCTTTTTCATCCGTATCACCACATATTTTCTACTCCCGCTCGACTCGTGCAGTGTCACGTCCATCACCGTGGGGATGTTGCAGTCGTATTTCAGAAGCTTATAAAGGGTCGACTCAAAGCCGATCTTGCGCATGACTCCACTCTCGCTCGGTACTCCCTTCGGTGAACATCTGCAAGATGGGATGTTTTCTGTGGGTGATGCATTTCACGATGAACACGCCGTTCATCATCTGGCCGCCCATATAACCGGTGAATTCGCCGAAGGGTCCCTCGGGCTCCAGGTAATCGGTAGGGATCTTCCCTTCGATGACGATTTCCGCAGTCGCGGGCACCTCAAGATCCACGGTTTCGCAGCGCACCAGTGGGATCGGCGTTCTCGCGATGGCGCCGGCGACGGCATATTCGTCGCGGTCATAGCCGACCTTGGCAACGCTGGCTAAGCCGATAGCGGGGCTGCAGCCGAGCACGATAGCCGCCTCGTAATGGGACTTTTCTCTCTTTGCATTTGTGAAAGTGAATGCCGATATGCTGCGCCGGCGGAACACTGACTCCGGTTTTATTCGGCCCTTTGATCATGCAGCGGTAGGTGCCGACATTCGGAATGCCGGTGTCGGGATCCTTCGTTACGACGTAAGGAGCCGGTGAGAAAGGACCGCCGTCGAAACCAGGATTGCTGATGGGCACGGGAAATCGGAGCAGGCCGCCTTCGGGGCGAGACACTTCCCGTCCTTTGAGAATGACCTCTTTGACCGGTCCGGTCGTCACGATGCGCGACGCGATGGGATGGCTCAGGGCTCGATTCCAACGCTCCGCCACCTCGCCCGGCCCGCTTTTTCTTCCAAGCCGAGGGCCATCTTGTAGATCTCACGCGAAGCGCCTAACACTCCGACAGCAACGCTACAGTCGTAACTCCTCCCTTGAGGATCGGTCACATTATCAAAGAGGAACGCTTTCTCTGGCTATCCGGCAGCCCCTGATATTGCCACCTTACTAACGGCATCAGCTCGCTGTTTTTCTCGATCCTGGCACTGATCCGGTGAAGATTCCCGGTCTCTCCAGAAGAGAAATGAAGTCCCTGAGATCGCGGAAGTAGGGTCGTGTCTTGGCTTTGAACGCCGGCTCTCGCCATGGTTTTCCCTCGAGTCACTTGACCAGTAGCATCGGACTCGGTCGGACCACTTTTGGCCTGTTCAATGGGGAATTCTTCTCGCAAAATGGGCATTTGGCCGGAATTTTCATCCTCTCGAACTGGGGCGAGACGAGAAATTCCTCATCGCATCCGGGGCACACGACTTTCATAGAACTGGCCATGAACTCCTCCTCTCATGCATCCGGTGGAATCTTTGACAAAAGATCTTTAGCGACGAAGTCCTCGAGCCTGAACTTTGCGCATCACTTCGTCTGGCACCTTGATTCTGATTTCGAAGGGCTCCGGTGGCGCAGGCATCGTTGCATCGATACCGCCCTTGGCCACGGTGTAGGCGTGATAGCTCAAGTCTCCCGGACTACCGGCGTAGGCGGTCGGGTCCCGTGTGGTGCAGATCATGTTGGGGATGACGACGAGGTCACGATCCCATCGACTGCGGGTGGCGACCGCCCAAAGAACCTCGGCATCGTCAAAGATATTGATGTCCTCGTCGACCACCACGACGTGCTTGACCCTTCGGTCTACGCCGAGAGCGGCGACGATTGCCTCTCTTCCCTGCCCCGCGGCGGTTTTCTTGATCTGGATGTAGGCGTGAAAGCGGCTACAACCAGAAGATGGCAGAGTGGACGTTTTTGACCGTGGGCACCGATTGCTTCACCGCGCGGTAAAGCGATCCTTCCAAAGGGATGCCACCGAGATGATCCTGGTCCCGTCCTCCTAAATGGATATCGTGATAAATCGCGTTGCGGCGGTAGGTGATCGCCTGGACGTTCATGACCGGTCTCAGGGTCTCCGGCGAATAGTAGCGCGCGAAATCCGCCCGCAGGCCATGGCGGCCGCGTTCCTTGGGCGGGATGGTTCCTTCGATGACGATTTCTGCGTCCGCGGGAACGAGAAATTTGTCTCCCCAAGTTTCGAGGGCGTAAGTCTCAGAGGCTCGCCCAGCGCGCCGCCGATCACCGAATATTCGTCAACGTCGATGGCCACACGCGTCAGGGCACCCATGCAAGCAGCCGGGTGGTGGCCGATCCAGGCGACGGCTGGAAGGCCTTCTCCAGTAGCTTCAACGCGCTCCCGGTAACGCTCCCAGTTGTGTGTGTCCCTCGCCCAGGCCGACGGTGACCTTTCTAGGACTAATCAGGCGCAAGGTCTGATAGGCGCAGTTGTAAATGTTTCCGCCGTGATTATCCACCGTAGTCATGACTGAGCCGAGGATCGTCCGCCCGCCTTCCATGTGATAGGGCAGCGGCACGGGAAACTCGAACAGATTCACTTGGTCATTTTTCCGCACGACCTGCTTCACCGGCGCTTCGGAGCGATCGACGATGAGCGGTGTCTTCAACTGTTGACTGCGGGTATCGTAATCCAACCCGACTTTCTCCACGAGAGGAATCGAGGGCGAGGGCGCACAGCCGCCGGCTGGCAAAAGGTTCGTCAGCAGGGGAAGGCGCAGGGCTTGCCCTCGACATCTCGCAAGTTCGTGAATTGGGTGATGGGAAATTTATGCGCGCGGTCCAGCTTCGACGAGCAGCGCTGAAATCTCGAAACGAAGGTCCGCTTCGCGCTCCACCGTTATCAACTCTTCCGGATAGCGCTGCTCGACCTCCGCGAGAAAGCTTCTTAAATCTTTGGCGTGTTGTCCGATTCCCATTCCTCTCCTTAGCGCTGCTCCGCCCGTTGGATGAAACTGTTGTCCACAAAGGTAGCCAGGTTCACATCCTTCAAGCGCGGATTGCTTTCCGCCAGATCCGTGAGATTCGTGCGCAGATCAGTCAGCTTGGTGTAGGGATACGTGGCGAGCGGTTCGAATGTAGATCCGATAATTCAAATCGAGCACGGCGGGATCATCGGTTCTTAGACGCCGGCTCACGATCTGCAGAACCGCGGAACGATTTTTCGGGTTCTTGACCCATTGATTTGCCTCCACTAGCGCCGCGATGAAGCGCTGAACCGTGTCGCGATTCTGATCGCGAAAGGAGCGAGTGGTGATATACGAGCTGCCGATGCTTCTAATTCCCAGTTCAATGGCATCCGCCAGTACATTGTAGGGGATGGCGGACGCGCTCGAATCGCTCTACGGTGCTTACCACCCCGGAGAGAATTCCTGAGCGAAATGCGGCTACCCTTTGATTGCCCCCGCCGGTCACCTGCATGAACTCGACGTCGTCCGGCTTGAGTCCGAGCTTTTCCAGCATTCGGCGGGTCGCGTAGTAGCTCGAGCCGCCCAGCCGGTCGGTACCGATTCTTTTTGCCTTTGAGTTCCGCAATGCTCTTGATTCCCGGCTGTACGATGAGCTTGTAAGGCGTCGGTTCGCTACTGGCGATGATAACTCACATCTGCGCCCGCCGCGGCGGCTTGAGCTCCGGTCTCGGGAGAGCCCGCGTAAATAGGGATCTCTCCGGCGAGCAGTGCCGGGTACCCCGTGCGAGGAGCTGGCGATGAAGATGAGCTCCGTTTCCAGAGCCGTGACGCGCGAAAAATTCCATATCATGAGCGGCCCACAGGGGAATCCGCCCGCCTGTAATTGAAGCGTAGCCCACCTTGAGGCGCACTGCTTTCCGCGGCGCGGCTGCAAATGCCGGATCTGCGCATTGTAGGCACATGAAAAGAACTAGCAAGAATTGCGGCAGACCAATTCGATCGCTTGCGGCATCGTCACCTCCCTTGATCTAGAAACCGTACTCCTTCCACCTGCGCTTCGAGCGTCTCTGCCATCTCCGGTGAGATCGCCGTGCCCAGCGGCGGGTAGCGATTGCCGCCGTACTGCTCCTGCGGCTCGAGCTCCCAATTAATCGTGGCGTCGATCAAGACCCGGGTCCATTTACCGTGACCGAATTTGACCGAATCCCGTTCCTCCGGACGGCACGCTGGGATCGAGCATCGACCCCGAGGTTCCCGGAACGTCGTGATATCGCCGAGCCCGGCGTTCACTCGGTAGCAGAGCGCCCACTCGATCGCTTCCCAATCGTGGATATCGATGTCGTCGTCGACCACGATGAGATGCTTGCCTGCGTAATTGGCGAGATGGCATCCCCACAATGCCGCCGCAACCTGCTGTGCGTGGCCGCGATGGCTCTTGCGAATCTGAATGCGCAAAAGCTCGGGCCATTTGCCGCGCCAGACACCCGTAACGTTCGGCACGCCGGCTTCTTCCAGGTACTGCCAGGCCATCGCCGAAAACGTCGCGTGGCGTCCAGGTCGTACCTTCTGTTAGTTCTCCCAGGACTGGAGCCGGTGAGACAGCCATGAAAGATCGGATCATTGCGATGGGTGATACACTCGACCCGAATAGCGTGCTTCGGCGTCTTGCGTCCCGCGTAGTATCCTGGGTATTCACTGAAGGGACCTTCCGGTTCGAAGGTCTTCGGGTCGGCAGAAACGAATCCCTCCAGGACGATCTCCGCGGACGCCGGAACCAACAGGTCACTTGTCTCGCATTTGACCAGCTCTACCGGCGCGCCTCTAAGAGATCCCGCCAATTCGTATTCCGGATGATTCACCGGCGTGGACGCCGCCATGAACAGCGTCTGGTCCCAACCGATAACCACAGCCACGGGCATCTCCTGACCGCGATTCTTGTATTTGCTGAAGTGCTTGCCCCAGCCCTGCGTCATCGCCAGCAAAACACCGATGGTGTTTTTCTTGGCGATCATGCCGCGGTAAGTCCCGGCGTTGAGAATACCCGTGTCGGGATCTCTGGTAACGATACTCGCGGAGGTCATGATAAAACGGCCACCGTCGTGGGGATTCCACTTTGGGACCGGGAATTGGAACAGATCCACCGCGTCGCCCTTGACGATATTCTCTTTAACGGGACCGCTGCGCACGATGAGGGGTTTAACCGGTTTTGAGAAGCGATCCTTAAAGATCGGTACCAGCTCGCGGTAAGAGGTTTTCTCTGAAACACCGAGCAGGCGACACACCCGCTCTCTAGTCCCCGTGCCGTTGGTGAACAATCGGCGGCAGAGAGTGTGGCGATGCTCTTTGATATTCTCAAATAGCAACGCCGGCCCAAACTGGCTTGATATCTCCTCGTGATCGCGCCGATCTCTTCGTCCCAATTCACCTCTGCTGTGATGCGTTTTAAGTCGTTTCTTTCCTCTAGGTCGTCGATCCAGTCGCGCAGGTCGTTGTGCACCATTACGTTTGTGCTCCGTTCATTCAGTTCAAGGTTTTCTGGTCATCCAGCGACAACAGGGCGCGCCGCACAAGGGTTTTGCTCAACTCGACCTTATAGCCGTTCATCTTGAGCGGCTTCGCGAGTTGGAGAGCCGCCTCGGCGGCTTCGGCTGCTGCCGCCTCGCTGATTTGCCTGTTCCGCAAAGATCCTCCGCCTCGCGGCTCCTGTAAGGGAAAAGTCGCAATGCCGCCCAAAACTATTCTCACGTCGTTCCAGATGCCGTCTTGAATCACCGCGCTCACCGCCGCGCTGGCGATGGCGAAGTCCCAGGATTTTCTCAGGGCGAATTTGACGTAAGTGCTGTGCGTCGGGCGAAACGGGATTTCGATTTCCGTCACGATTTCGTCGGCTCGAAGAACATGAGATTGCAGCCGGCCACCGACCCAAGTGTGGCCGGGAAGAAAATCAGTGATCGTCATGGTCAGTTTCCCGCGGGCGAGGTCACATGAACTTGAGCATCCAGGGCTGCCAACGCAACTGCCGTATCCGATGGATGATTCGAAAGGCAAAGGTGGCCGCCCATGACACTGCCGTAGTAGCGGCTGTCGCCGCCTGCCAAGTCGCAAAACTTGCCACCGGATTTCCAACAGGAGAACCCGTCCTGCAGATACCAGCACCAGACATCCTGACAGATGTTTCCAGCCAAGGTACCCATATTGCGGATCTGCGGCGATGCCACGACTCCCGCCGCCTGGGCCAAGACACTGTATCTTTGCTGCAATTCCGATGAATGAGCGACCTGTGACAATGTTGTGAGCGCGCCGATTCTTAGATTCTCCTGTGAATTGGAGCGGACGTAACTCAATCCCGGAATGGTCTTGATATTCACCACGCACTCCGGCTTTACGATGTATTTCTTGATGCGAAACAACAGATCCTGCCCGCCGGCCAAAACCCGCGCCCCTTCGCCGTATTGCGCAAGCACTGATAGGGCATGCTCCGTCGATGAAGCATCGATGTGCTTAAAATTGATCAAGTCCCGTTCCTCTGTGCGTCGTGCAGCGCTCTAAGAATTACGTCGGGAGTCATCGGGCAGCTCGGTCACGCGAGCCCGGTAGCGTTGTAGATCGCGTTGGCGACGGCCGGAGCAACGCCAACGTAGGAGATCTCGGAACATCCTTTGGCGCCGAAGGGTGCGTCGGCTCACCCAACTCCACCATCACCGGTTCGATGTCGGGGATATCGAGGATCGACGGAGTGTGCAGGTCGAGAAACCACTGATTGAGCGCCGTGCCGGTTCTTTGGTCGAAACAGAACCCTTCGCTTAAAGCATAGCCGAGACCTTGTGCGGCGCCGCCCAGGATTTGGCCTTCGACGATCATGGGATTGATAGCGCGACCCACGTCGTGGGATGACACCAGCCTGAGGATTTTGACCTCGCCCGTCTCGACATCGACTTCGACTTCCGCAAATGCCGCTGCGAAGCCGTAGGCGAACAAACGATCTTCCTTGGCATTATGAATTCCCCTGCCGCTGATGGAGCCGCCAGCCAGGCGCGCGAGTTGGCCTAGATCGACTCGCTTGAGGGATTCGCTCGCACCCAAACCGTTTTCTTTCCGATGTCGAGGGCGCTGGCGACCTCTTCCAGCGAATTGGCTGCGAGCTCCAGCAGCTTTTTTTCACCTCTTCCGCTGCTCGACTGGCGGCAATGCCGGTCGCGTAAACGGTCCTGCTGGAGAAAGGACCTGAATCGAACGGACAGGTTGACGGTGTCCGCGTTGCAGCCTCCCACGTCGTCCAGCGAAACTCCGAGAACTTCGGCGACCATCTGGCGGAGCGTCGTTTGCTGCTCCGAGCCCTGATCCGCGGTTCCAGAGAAGAGGAGATTCGGCCTGCGCTGTCGATTGTCACTTCGGCCTCTGAGATCCCCGCGGGATTGCTGCCGCAGCTGTGAATCACCAAGGCCACGCCCATGCCCTTTTTGCGGGCGCCTTTAGTTGAAGCAGCCAAAGACGACCGGCGCTCCCAGCCGATCTTCTCGGCTCCGGCCCGCGCGGCTTCTTCGAGCCACACCGTGGACATGATCTTATTTGGCGCGGAGCATAGATCGTCCCCCTCGTGTAGCCGGTTTTTTAGGCGAAACTCGATGGGATCCATCTGAATCCTGCAGGCCAGCTCATCCATCGCGGACTCAATGGGAAAATGGCTCTCGGCGTCGGCGCGCGCCCTGTAGGGCCCGGTGCTCGGGCGGTTCGTCCGCACGGCGAAAACTTCCCACTTCACGTTGGGACATCGGTGATAGAGATCGATGGGCCGCGTACAGATCGCAAAGGCGATATTTTGCCCGAGACCACCGTAGGGCCAATAGCCGTTGTCGAGAAAGTTCGAACCTCGATCGCCGTAAGCGCGCCATCTCTTTTGGCCCCTGCTTTGACATAGTGCGTCAGCGCGGAACGATTGTGGGAGTCGAGGCTCTCCTCTTCCCGAGTGAACCAGATCTTGACGGGCCGGCAAAGTCTGGCGCGCCAATAGAGCGCAGAGTACGGCGAACCGGCCCGTAACCTTCACGCCGAAGGCGCCGCCGAGATTCGTTGATACGACCCGCACGGCTTCCATCGGCAAACCCAGAACGCGAGCCGTACTGTCTTGCAGGCGGTAGGGATCCTGTACCGAACACCAGAGCGTGCAGGAGCCGTTTCACAGACGGCAACGCAGGCGCGCGGCTCATGGGAGACCGCATTGACCTCCGACTGGCGAAAGAACCTTTCGATCACAACGTCGCTCTCGGCGAAACCCTGCTCCACGTCCCCGCGCTCGTTTACCACCGTCGGCCCGCCCTCTTTCAGTCCGATGACGTTGCCGAGAGTTCCAAGCTGGTCGGGCCGGATGTCGCCGGGCTTGAGCTCATGACTTTCAGGATAGTGAAGCACCGCCCCGGGCGCTCCCGGTTGCACTCCGGATTCGGGATCATGGACCGCGGGCAAGAGCTCGTAAGTGACGCGAATCGCTCGCATCGCTTCTTCGGCGACATTCCAATCTTCGCCGCCACCGCCGCCACCGTATCGCCGACGAAACGGATCTCTTCATCGAGCGGATAGATTTCATTTTGATACGGACCGAAAAGCACACGGGGAACGTCCTTATGTGATGACCGCGGCCACCTCAGGTATCTCTTTCCGCCGCCGTCGTCGTCCACGGCGACAATTTTTGCGTGAGCATGCGGCTCCTGAGAATCTTCATCCACAGCATGTTGGGGAGATTGATGTCGGCGGGAAAGCGCAAGGCGCCCGTCGCCTTTTCGATTCCGTAAATCGGCGGCACTGATTGGCCAACGGTCAAGAATTCCCACTCATTGCTTTTCTCTCATGACGCGTCCGGCGTCCAGGACCGCTTGGATGATGGAGGTATAACCGGTGCAGCGGCACAACACGCCGGACAGCGCCATTCGCACTTCCGCCTCCGTGGGATCGGGGTTACGGTCGAGCAACGCCTTTGCCGATAGAATCATTCCAGGCGTGCACCAACCGCACTGGGCGGCATAGGAGAGCGCGAAGCTCTTCTGCAAAGGGTGAAGGTTCTCGCTATTTCCAAGGCCCTCGATGGTCGTGATGTCCTTTCCTTGAGCCTCCACTGCCAAGATGGAACAAGAGTAAACATCCACCCCGTCCATGAGCACGGTGCAGGAACCGCAGCCGCCCGTAATCACAGGCTCTTTTTGTGCCGGTAAGATCCAGACGATTTCTGAGAACGTCGTTGAGCGTCCAATTCGAATCAACTTCGACCGGGTGGAGGTTGCCGTTGATCTTCAGCACGATCTTGTGAGAATCCTGAGGCTCCATTTTCAGGTCGTAGTCGCTGCGGTTTCTGACTTCAGGCCTTATCCTCTGCGTTCGCTTTTGACCGGCTCTCCTCTTGCGACCGCCTCCGCCATTTCATCGTCTTCCGCGTTCCACAAGCCCAAGTGCGTATCCGTACCAGGGATTTTTTGAGCGTCAAGGGTGGCAGCTCTTCCTGGCTCCAGATCTTTAGCGCCCGCTCCATATATTCTTGCTTCGGCAATCCCACCGGCGGGTAAGGTCCCTTGCGTGTCGCGTCGATGAGAATACCAGAGCAGCCAAATGGCGGCGGGTAACTGCGCTCTTCGGGCTTGCTGATCAGTGAATAAGCCGAAGGGTCGAGCAGCGGTACTCGCCCGGTAATGACGCGAGTGTCGCGATGGGGCTGCATCGCGAAACTCATCGCCCACATCACCATATCGGGATCTTTCGGATCGATATCCTCATCGACAACGATGATCACTTTGTTGGCCGGATCTCTGCCCGAGGCGGCCTGGAGCGCCTGCCAGGGCTTGCTTGGGTGACTATTGCGCATGCGGATGACCCACCAGTTCCAACCTCCACCCATCTCCGGACAACACACTTCCAACACCTCGGGTAAATTGCAGCTATATCTCAGAAAGCTGTAGAGAATCATTTCCCGGCAGCTGCGTGAGATGCCGTTGGATTCGCTGGGCGGCAAACCGACCAGTATCGACGTCAACATCGCGTTCCGCCGGTGGGTGATCGCCGTGAGCTTCACCACCGGCCGGCGATGGCGCTCCACCATCAGGTAACCGGGAAAGTCGCTGAAAGGCTGTTCCGCCTCCAGCTCCTCAGTTGAGATTTCTCCTCTCGATGACGATTTCCGCCTCAGCCGGAACTTCGAGCGGCACGGTTTTGCAGCGCACCAGCTCCACCGGTCTCCGTCGTATTCCGCCCGCCACCGAAAGCTCGTCCAAGCCATACGGCAGATTGGCCGCCGCGACATAATTGATGTCGGGAAGCGCCCCTAGAACAATCGCCACGGGAAGCGACTCGCGCCGGCGCTTTGCGCTCGGATAGTGATAGAGCATGGCGTGATGCGATGGGCCGATGCCCGGCCAGCAGACGATTGGGCGGCCGGAAGTGGCCGCTATACATCCCGACATTGCGGACACCGCTCGCGGAGTCTTCAGTAATGAAGGGACCGGTCACACGGGTATCGCCGCTGAAGCCCGGCTCCTCCACCGGCGCAGGCAGCATCGACAAACCGACTTTCTCAACTCCACACCGACGTGAATCTCTTCGTGTACTGGACCGCTTTCGACGACCACCGGGTCGATGGGCTTATCCACCGCATGGCGCCACCGTTCAGTAGATTTCGCCGGGATCTTTGCAACCCATCCCCAACCCGACAATTTTTCGCGATGCGGCGTAGACTCCAGTCAGCACTCTGATTCCGTAACGACGGCCTTGGCCGTCAGTGACGTTCTCATACAGAAAGGCCTGCCGCTCGGCGTCCGAGCGGCCGCGATACTGAAGCCGCATGAGCGGCATCAGCTCGCTGTCCTTATTGACCAAACGCTGCCAACGGTAGAGTAATCCCTGATGATCCAGGACTTCGATGAATTCGCGGAGATCGCAGTAGTAGTTGTCGGACATCGACTTATTCCTTTGAGTCGAGAAGCTTGCGCGCGAACTCTACCGCGGGCTCGCGCACCTTGACTACCTTTTCCTCAGATTGATTCTCGAGCTTCGGATATTGATCCGGCGTAAGACTATCTTTGGCGGCAATGACGCCGAATTCTTTCAGCCATTGAGTATCGACATCGAGGCGGCGGGTACCCTGCCCCATGGCCTTGCCGAATATCTCCTGCCCTTCTTTGCCGAGAAACCAATTGATCAACACTTTGGTCGCATTCGGATGAGGCGCGCCCTTAAGAATGGTCACATGACCACTACCGCCGCTGACGTAAACCTCGTCGCGCGGATTTGGAAGCGGCTTCACCGGAAGTCCGGCTTTGAGATAAGGAACAAAATGAGTAATAGGTGAGGCCGACCACCAGCGCGAGCTTGCCCCTTGGCGAGACTTTCCGCCAGCACCCGCTGATCGCGACTAAGAAACATTTTTTGCCCCACCAGCCTTTTCAAATACTCCTCCCCTTGAGCTTCCAGAGGAAGGACCAGATGGAGGTACCAGAGCCGGGGTGCGCGGGTCCAGATAGCCGATTTTACCGGACCACTTGGGATTGAGCAGATCGTTGAAGGAGCGGATCTCCTCGGGCTTCACCTGATCCGAGTTGTACCACATGTTTTCGGTTTGATAGGCCTGGGACGAGTAGATGTAGCGCTTTGCGTTGTCGACCCAGATATGGCCGCCCCACCAATTTTTGGGGTCTTTGACTTCTGGAAGGACCAAAGCCGGCTCGAAGGATTCCAAGCAGACCATCGGACAAGAGCCCGCTCACCATCGATTCACTGCCTCCCATGTGGAGGTCGAAACTATTGACGCCGGCCATGACCTCCTGCTGGATTTTTCCCACGATGGAGGCCGCTCTGCCCGCGATCAACTCGGCCTCGATGCCGAAGCGCTGCTTGATACTTCTCTCGACGTCCTTTCGCAGCTCGGCGCTGGCGGGAACGGAGACGACAACCTTCCTTCCTTCTTGGCGGCTTCAACGATCTTGTTCCATTCGTTCTGCGTCGGCTGGCCGGTTTGCGCCTGCGCAACAGTGTTGCTTAAGATCGAGCCGGTGATGAAAACGAGAAGAAACAACAGTTTCATGCGTCACCCGAAGAGGTCTTTATTCCCCCAAAAGCTTCCGCGCCACGGCAGCTCCGGGCTCTCTTACCTTATAAATCTTTTCTTCCGATTGGTTTTCTAATTTGTGAAACTGTTCCAGGGTCAGAGGAACGTCTTTGGCAGCGATGATGCCGAACTCTTTCAGCCATTTCGTGTCGATATCCAAGCGCCTGGTACCCACACCCATTCCTCTGGTAAAAATCTCTTGCCCGTCGCGGCTCAATAACCAGTTGACGAACACTTTTGTCGCGTTGGGATGAGGCTGATTTTTGAGAATCGTCACATGACCATAGCCTCCACTAACGTAAAGACCTTCTTTCGGCACCGACAGCGGCGTCACCGGTAGATTCGCTTTAATGAAAGGTAGGAACTCCGAATAGCCGATACCGGATGTAACCGCGATCTTGCCCTTGGCCAGATTTTCAGCGAGCAGCCGCAGATCCCGAGTAACGAACAGTTTTTGTCCCACCAGTCGCTTTAGATACTCCTCGCCCTTGATGTAATTCATGTAGGACCACATCGAAGAGCCGGAACCTGGAGTACGCGGATCGCTAATGCCGATCCGGCCCTGCAGCTTGGGAGCCAGCAGATCATCGAAGCTACGGAATTCGGCCGGTTTATATTCGTTGGAGTTACTTCCACAAGCTCACGGTTTGATAAGCGACAAAAGCGTAGACAAACCGTTTCGCATTGTCGGCCCAGATGTGCCCGGCCCACCATTGTTTGGGGTCTCTCACCTCGGGGAGGACAAAGAACGGCTCCACTGGTTCCAGCACGTTCTCGGGTAAGAGTCCTGTGATAATCGACTCGGTTCCCCCTATGTGGACATCGAAATACTGGACTCCAGCTTTCGCCTCATCGACCATTCTACGAATGATGTTCCCGCCGCGAGCCGGCACAAACTCCACCCCGATGCCGTAGCGCTTAGGAACGTCAGCTCCATCAGCTTGCGCAATTCGGCGCTCGGCGGAATGGACGCGACCACTTTCCTTCCTTCCGACCCGCTTCGACGGTCTTCTCCCAGTCGCCGGCGCGTGTTTGGCTGTTTGCGCGAAAACCATGTCAGACCGCACCTAGCAAAAAACAACCAGAGCTAAGCGAAAGAATCTACTCATATGGGTCTCAAAAATTGTCTACTGGTCTAAAAGCTTGCGCGCCAAAGCTGCGGCGGGTTCCCTCAACCGGTTAACCTTTTCCTCCGACTGATTCTCCAGCCGATAGTATTGCTCCAGTGTGAGTTTGTCTTTGGCTGCTACGACGCCGATTTCCTGGAGCCATTGGGTATCAACGTCGAGCCGTCGCGTCCCTTGGCCCAGAGCTTTGGAGTAAAGGGTTTGCCCCTCTTTACTCGAAGATCCAGTTGACGAACACTTTTGTCGCGTTGGGATGAGGCGCGTTCTTCAAAACGACAAGATGGCCACTGCCACCGCTAACGTAGATCCCTTCTTTGGGTGTCAGCAAAGACCGAACAGGCAATCCTGCCTTGATAAATTGTGCAAATGAGTAATACGTTAAACCCATCACCAAGCTTAGCTTGCTCTTAGCCAGACTTTCCGCGAGAAGCCGTTCCCCTCTGTTGATGAACATATTCTCGTCCGACCAATCGCCTCAGGTATTCTTCCCCTTGATGTCTCTCAAATAAGACCATAAAGAAGCCCCCGAACCGGCGGTTCGAGGATCGAGGTAGCCAATCTTGCCTTTCCATTTTTCCTCCAACAAGTCATCGAAGGAACGGACTTCTTCCGGCTTTAACAGCTGCGCGTTGTACCAAAGGTTTTGAGGTTGGTAGGCCAGCGACGAATAAATATGCCGCTTCGATTTGTCAGTCCAGATATGTCCACCCCACCAGTTTTTGGCATCGCTGACCTCCGGAAGAACCATCCAGCCCGGCAAAGGTTCCAGGAGTCCGTCAGGGAGCAAAGCATTAATGACAGAATCGCTGCCGCCGAGGTGAAGATCGAAGTAGTGGATTCCAGCTTTGGATTCCTGGACGATTCTTCTAACGATGGCCGATGCCGTACCCGTCACTGGTTCTACGTCCACACCGAAACGCTTCTCGAAATTCGTCTCAATGACCGCCCTAAGCTCAGAACTGGCCGGAATCGAGACAACGACCTTCCCTCTTTCTTTGCGGCTTCGACAATCCTTTCCCAATCAGGAGGGTGGCTCGGAGTTGTTTGAGCCGAATCCGCGACAGCAACAACGTTTAACAGTAACCCAAACAGAATTGACCGCATCATACTCTTCATTGCTTGCGATGAGGTTCGTCAATGAAAAAGCTTTTCCGCCAACGCCATTGCGGGTTTACGAAATTTGTTCACAACCTCTTCGGAACCGTTCTCCAGTTCATCGAATTTTTCGGTAGTCAGGGCCTCCTTGGCGGCGACGTGACCGAACTCCCTCGTCCACTGGGTGTCCACGTCGAAGCGACGGGTCGGTTGCCCCATCGCTTTTGTAAAAGCAGTCTGTCCTTCCTTCGACAGCAACCAGTTGACGAACACTTTCGAAGCGGCGGGATGGGCGACGTTCCTGAGGATCGCGAGATTGCCACTACCGGTGGCCGCGTAGTAGCCTTCTTTAATCGCCGATAGTGGCCTCACCGGTAGTCCGGCTTTTATAAAGGGCAAGTAGGTGTAGTACGACAACCCGATGGAAACCGCCGACTTGCCTCGCGCCACCGCCTCCCCAATTGACGAAGATTGCGGCCTACCATCATCTCCTGAGCAGCAAGCTTGGTAAGGAATTGCTCGCCCTTGATCTTCAACAAGAAGGCCCAGGTGGATTCGCCCGAGCCCGGGGAACGAGGATCCAAGATCGCGATCCTCCCTTTCCACTTGGGTTCCAAAAGGCTGTCCCAAGAAACGATCTCTTCCGGCCTGACCAACGTTGAGTTGTACCAAACGGGTTCTGTTATGTAGGCCGTGAAGCTGTAGATATATTTCTTGGCGTTGTCGACCCAGATATGACCGCCCCACCAATTCTTTGGGTCACTGACTTCGGGAGCAACATCGACGGCAGGATCGGTTCTAGTAAATTCGGCGCGAGGAGCCCGGTCACGATCGACGTCGTCCCGCCGATATGGAGATCGACGTTACGCACGCCGGCATTCTGTTCCTCCGCGATCTTGTTAATATTACTCGCGCCACGCGCCACGCTCAGCTCAAGCTCGATAGCGGAAAATTTTTTCTGAAAGCCGGTCTCGAATTCCTTCCGCAACTCTGCGCTGGTTGGAACGGAAACGACGACCTTGCCTTCCTTCCTCGCCGCTTCAACCGTTCTTTCCCATTCCGAACTTTTGCTCTGAACAGGCTGAGCCAGCACGACTGTGCCGTTTAGAAACAGCAGGATAGAGATCATCAGAAGGAAGGGTAGTCTGTTTTCTTTTCTAGTCATGGCGCTAATCCAATAACTTCCGCGCCAGTGCCGCGCTGGGCTCGCGCACACGATTGATCTTATCCTCGGATTGGTTTTCCCGCTTGTAATATTGATCGATGGTCACGATATCCTTGGCGGCGATGATGCCGATTTCCCGTAGCCATTTGGTATCGACGTCGAGGCGGCGGGTACCTTGGCCCAAAGCTCTCGAATATACGTCCTGACCTTCCCTACTCAGGAACCAATTGATGAAAATCTTGGCTGCGTTTGGATGGGGCGGATTCTTGAGCGCGACAAGATGGCCGCTGCCACCGCTGATGTAGGTGCCTTCCTTAAGGGTCGATAAGGGCTGCACCGGAAGGCCTGCCTTGAGAAAAGGCGCGTAGGAATAGTAGCCGAGGCCCATGACGAAGGAGATCTTTCCTCTGGCTAGATTTTCCGCCAACAGGCGCTGGTCCCGATTGATGAGTAACTTCTGCGCCACCAACCGCTTCAGATATTCCTCGCCTTTGATCTCCCTGATATAAGACCAGATCGACGCCCCTGAGCCCGGTGTGCGGGGGTCGAGAAGGCCGATTTTGTTTTGCCATTTTTCATCTAGCAAATCATCGTAAGACCGAACCTCTTCCGGTCTCACCACTTGAGGGTTGTACCAAAGACTTTCGGATTGGTGGGCGAGCGACGAGTAGACAAATTTCTTGGCATTGTCCGCCCAAACATGACCGCCCCACCATTGTTTCGTGTCTTTGACTTCAGGGAGAAGCATCAACGGCTCGACCGCTTCAAGGATTCCTTCCGGGAGCAACCCGGTGATGATCGACTCGCTGCCGCCGACGTGAACATCGACGTAGCGCACACCGCCCTTGGATTCTTCGATCATTCTTCGAATCACATTGGGCGCCCGGCCCACCACCGGCTCAACGTCGATACCGAAGCGCTTCTCAAAATGCTTTTCGATCGCTACCCGTAGCTCGGCACTGGTCGTGATTGATACCACGACCCTTCCTTCTTTCTTGGCGAGCCCGAGTCTCTTGTCCCATTCCCCTTGCTCAGACATCTGTGAACTCTGGGCTATTGAGTTCAATGACCACGTAAGCGAGTAGAACCCGAGCAACAGAATCAAAAATCCCTTGTTCATCCTGTTGATAAAAGGCGCCTCTTTTTCACAGCTCGGCGTACTGAAAATCCGGCATTTCCGTTAGAACGGCAACTTTGTCAATCGCCGCCTCGAAATCCTTCCGAATCTGCGGGTCCTCGTCCTCGTACTCGATGAGAGTACCGCCTTCGCGAATGCTCGTGCGCACTCCTTCTTTGTTGATCGCTTTCCAGACTCCGAAAAAGATACTTCCCGGACTGGCTGCTATAGCGGAACGCCAGCTGCCGCGCCTTTCCTTCCCTGTGTTGAAATGTTGATGAAACCAACCCGTGGGCGGACTGAAAACGCTGCCTTCGCGCCAATTCACTTTAATGACCTGATCGCCATTACCGGATTTGTATGGACGTATCCCGGCTTCCTGCGGCCACATGAGGGTGTATCCTTCGGAGCGAAGGATCAAAAGAATCGCACCCCCGTATGGAAGTGTGCTTTGTGATAACGTCCCACCGGCCACTCCGCGAGATGGCCCACCAAGGTGCTGCCGCCCATATCGAAAGAGGTTATTCGCACGCCGTATCCCTTCGCCTCGGAGGGATCCACGAGCGCCTCGCGGGCATCCGCGATAAAGTTCGACTCCCAGTTAAAAAACCCCCTTGAAATTGCCGATTCGATGTCGGCACAAAATAGTCAGCCCGGCCGTCGAAGCGCTCATCGAATGTATAGTTGCAACCAAACACAAACGGGATGTCATGTAGCAGGTCGATCATCAAAGGCGCGCTCGTCACCGCCAAGAAAATAACCGGCTCGCGGCTGCCATTGATCATTCGGTGCGAACAGTTGAGGGGAACCGCAAACAAGCTTCCTTGCTGCCACTCGAATTGCATCTTCTTTTTTCGTTGGTGCCCGACCAGACTTCGGTCGCCCCAAAGCCATGAATAATGTAAATGATCTTTTTCGTAGAGATGCCGTTCGATATTCAGGGCCTCGCCGGCGGGGATTTCACCGACATACATGCCGGTGAATCCTTCCATTCCTGTGAGCTGAATATAAGCACCCTGCCCGCCTGTTCGCGCCCAGGGCTTTCGCGGCAATTCAGTAACGTCTTCCACGCCGTACCCTCGATGATTGGAATGCCCTCTTCGCGCAACCAGGCTTCGTAACTGGTTTCTCGCTTTGCCATTTTCGTTTTGCCTCCCTATTTTTTTACCGATGCGAAATAATCGCCGTTGGCTACAGCCTCCGCGAGCAGATCATCTTGAGCTGTCCAGAGATCGAGCGGGTACGCCATACCAAGGCGTTTTGAGCTGAAGTTCTGGCATCTTTGCTTCGCGCCAGATTTCCAACGCACGCTCCATGTACTTTTTTTAGGCAGGCCAACGGGTGGGTATTTGCCTTTGCGTGTGGCGTCGATCAACAATCCGCCACATCCCACCGGGCGGTGGATAAAAGCGCTCTTCCGGATTATTCATCAGCGCATAAGCGGAGGGATCTAACAAGGGGGAGCGGCCGGTAATCACTTGCACGTCCCGGTGGGGTTGCATCGCAAAACTGATGGCCCACATCACCATATCCGGATCCTTGGGATCTATATCTTCATCCACGATAATAATGACCTTGTTAGTTGGATCCATACCGGAGGCTGCTTGGAGCGCCTGCTTCGGCTTACTCGGATGACTTTTGGCCATACGGATGACCCACCAGTTCCATCCTCCACCCATCTCCGGGCAGCAGACCTCCAGGACTTCCGGCAGATTGCAGCTGTATTTGAGAAAGTTATAAAGCATCATCTCGCCGACAGGTACGCGATATCCCGTTTGACTCGCTGGGTGGCAACCCCACGAGGATCGCAGTGAAAATCGGATCCCGCCGGTGTGTAATCGCTTTGACGTCGATAACGGGCCGCAAGCCTCGTTCCGCCATGAGATAGCCAGGATAATCGCTGAAGGGCTCACCCCGCTCCATCGCATCGAGAGAAATTTCTCCTTCGATGACGATCTCCGCTTCTGCCGGTACTTCTAGAGGAATGGTTTTGCAGGGCACCAGATCGACGGGTCGTCCTCGAATCGCGCCGGCAACTTCCAACTCATCGAGTCCATAGGGAAGATTGGCGGCAGCTACGTAGTTGATGTCGGGTAACGCTCCCAAGATAATGGCCACAGGCAGCGGAGCGCCGCGCTTTACCGCCGCCGGATGGTGATAGAGCATCGCGTGATGCGTGCGTGCAATACCGGCAATGAGTTTATGCCGGCCGCGGAAGTGACCGCTGTACATGCCGACGTTTCGCATTCCGGTTTCGGGATCCTTGGTAATAAACGGCGCCGTGACGCGAATCCCACAACTGAACCCCGGCTCTTCCACCGGCGCCGGCAAATCCGTCAAACCGAATTGGTTTAGTCGGGAGCCGCTGTAGACTTCCTCATGCACTGGACTGAAATCAACGAGCCGCGGCGACAGAGGCTTGGCAAGCGCCCGGTGCCACTTCTCATAGATGGCGCCGGGATCTTCGCAGCCCATACCCAGGCCCAGAATCTCCCTGGACGATCCATACATGCCGGTGGCAACCTTGACATCAAATTGTCTTCCATTCCCGTCGCAGATCTTTTCGAATAACAAGACCTGTCGCTTGTCGTCAGGCAGGCCCCGATACTGCAGGACGCATCAACGGCATCAATTCGGTATCTTTGTTGACGCGTTGCCGCCATCGGTACAACTTTCCTCGTCTCTCCAGCTCATCAAGAAATGCCCGGAAATCGGTAAAATAGTTATCGGTTCCTCGATTCATTTTTTCTCCGCGGTATTTTAGATTCGGGTTGATGCGATACGGCAGAAGCTTCTATCCCACCCTCAATGCGGCCTCGCGAACTTTGTCCAGCTTTTCTTCCGATTGATTTTCGATCTGGAGATAGTCTTTCACTGACATGTGGTCCTTAGCGGCAAGTAGTCCGCTCTCTTGGAGCTACTTCGTGTCCACGCCAAAACGCCGCGTCGCTTGCCCAAAAGCGTGGCCCGCAAGCAAAAAATCGCATGAATTTTCCGAAGCAAGCGAGCTGGATGAACTTAACATGGCCGTGTGCATGGATCACGATTGTGATATTGATTATCTATATAGTAATATTTTATATGTCAAGTAATTATCGTTGATTCGGTTCAAAATCCTCGACCGTCCCAAAGGAAGTTTAAAAATGAAACTGCGAACTGAACATCGACTGGTCTTTTTGTTTTTGTACGGGTTAGTCTCGAGTACTGCCGATATCACTGTTTCGCAAAATGGCAGGTCCGTTCCTGCATGTATTCATCCGTTTCGCGATTCCTAGAAAGAGAGTGATCAGGAATCTTTCAGCGGGTTTTCGTCGGAGCTACTCAGCGGCTACCAAGGACGGCCTGGCCAGAGGAATTCAGGAACATTTTTTTCGAAACCTATTCGATTGCTTGCTGCAACTTGCCGACGATCAACACGTGATGAAGATCGTTCATATTGAAGGCAAAGAACACGTCGAATCAGCTCTTCGCAAAGGCAAGAGGGCGATACCTCGAGTACTTGATTGGGAATATCCTGATCAGTGGAACTGGTTAACGGTTCGTTTGAACAAGCATCATCTCGATCGAACCCTGATTTGAATGTTAGCGACTCCTCTGATTTGGAGCTACTGCCGGAGGATAGAAAAAAGGATGCAGCGGGTGAGAAGGGTCAAACTCCCGATTTTATGCTTGGCAAGCATCGATTGAAAAAAAGGACCATGCTAGCTTCGCGAAGCTACGAAGAATTCTTCACCAGACAAGGCCTTAGCCCCCTCCCCCACCGCTAAACGGCTAGCCAGTGTAGCAACAGGCTTTTGTTTTCAAACTCCTGACAATTCGCTTTCTAAGTGTAGGGTTTTCTTGACAGCTGGCCTGAGGCCAGTCAAAAACAAGAGGACTTTCAATAGCGGGCATATGGTTTGCTGTATTCCCATAGGCATTAAGTCCATGGAGAGCAAAGCCGGAAGACGGACACTTAAGCGCGCGGAATCGTCAAAATAACTTCCTCACCGCCGCTCTAATTCCATCCGGCCGGTTTTTGTTAGTCCATTCCTCGTATAATCCTAAACCGCGTGCTTCAGTGTTTCCTTGCCGTCGTGAAGCGCGCCTGATAGTTCTAATCCCAAGTACATCCTCATTAACTTTGCTGAAAAAAGCCGACCTAGTAATTCTCTCTGCACGAGTAGTTTCCAACGATCTATCACAGAATCGCAAAGCTGATCTACGGGTGGTTGGGCGCAATCTTTCTCGGGCAAACTGGGTCAGTGCAAAATTGGCATAGCGCTTGCGTGGAATTTGCCATTCCCCCAAGAAGCTAGCTCGCGTCCCCTCAGCTACTTCGGACACATATGGACATCCCGCCCAACTTTGGCGTCAAGCAATTCAAGAAAAAACAGAAGCCACCGGATTTCTGCGACGATTTGGATTTGAATTAATCCTTAGACGGTCCGATTGTGACGTGTGGCAAACCAAGGAAAGAGCCCAAGGTACGGGCGCTGATGTTTCAGAACAGAGATGGCCTCTACGTGGTTGGACAGCTAAGGTGGGGCAACGCGGATAGATAATAACTCCCCGTCGAAAACTTGCGCCACGATAAGCCATGACGGTCTTAGAAGGCCTCGTCCCTCTCGAATCCGCAATCCAGGAATGCAGGAAGCGAAACATCGATACGCCTGATCACGTCCTCAGACCCGAAAAAAGCCCTTGATTTCTCAAGGGGCTTAAAGTTGAGCGGGTGAGGAGGGTCGAACTCCCCGACCTTATGCTTGGCAAGCATAAAACGGGGCAAAGGCACGATAAAACCGTGTTGTTTTCAGGCTTCTATCCCGCTCGATCACTCACCCTTTCCTAATATTCGTGGCCAAAAGTGGTGCGGAGTCCTAAATTCCTTGATTTTGTCTTTTCGAGCTGAGTCATGCTACAAACAGCTGACACACGACAACCAAAACGACCCACGGGTCGCTTTCCAATGGCTCCTCGCACGGTGCAACCCCGCCGGACTTCCTTTAACCCCCACACAGGCCGCAGAATTGGCTCAAGCTGACGCGCCAGGCACGTCAAGGCCATCACGCAGTCCACCTGAGGCCCACAGATGGCCGGTTCTACTTGATCGAGCCTCTCGGCCCTCGATAGATATCGCGCCACGAGAAAGCCGCCCGGGAGGCCTCCCGAGCACGAAAAAGCGTCGCTTTTGGCTCGTGCTGGCAGACCCGTAAGTAAAAGCTCGAGATCGCCAATCCATAATAGTTGACAGAGAGCACCATTAAGCCCCTTATGTTGCAGCCATGGACTTCCGTGCCTGCACCACCGGGACCCGGACGCGGAGTGCTTGGATTTGCCGGGCGGAGTGGAATCCTGAGCTGGAGAAGCCCGGCTTCAACCGACTAACGCGGGGGAATTCCTGAGCTGGTTCGGGACCGTCTCGCCAGGCGCAAAACCATGATCGTCATAACGGGAAAAGGAGAAACGATTACGGTGCAAGGCAACGAGAGAAGCACATTGGTATCTGCCGGATCACCGACGATCGTCGACGCCAGAGGAGCGGAGAGATCGAATACGCATCTTATGGGCGTTTATCCGAGAAAAAAAATTCGTGGTGATCGAAGGCGGAGGCGGAGGCACCCACCGCCAGATAGCTGGTTTACATCCCGTCACTTTCAGCGTACACTCCACTAAATGAAAGGCCGGTTCCGGTACCAACCGTACGAGACCGGTCTGTGTCCTGTCGGTTAGCCGACACGTGATCAGAGGATTAAATCGAGATGGCATCAGCACCAGAGTTTCTGCTCAGTGTCGCGGAGGTTGCCCGGGGAGCTGCGTTGTTCTCGGCCCGACCGTGCGACGGTGAGCGCCAAGGATGCCAGGCTGCTAAGAACACCCGACTGGCGCAGAGGGGTTTCTCGGCCGTCGATGTTCGTAGGGTCAGCTGCGCAGCGCAGTGAAAACAAAATCGAAACGAGAGTAATCGGTTTCATGGGGCGCGCGATATCAACCCGCGCCGGCAAAACGGGCGGAGGGCTGCGCTCTCCTTTTCCCGCCCGTCATCCTGACGACATGAGATGGGAAAATGAGAAGACGACATCGCAAGGAATCCACCTCTCCGACGAGATCCTGGCGCTGATACCGGACGAAGACGCGGTGAACGATTGCTTGCGCTACCAGCAAGTGCTGATCGAGGCGACTGGCGCTTCGGCACGAAAGAAGATCGCGAGAGCAAATCTCGTAAACAGAAAAGTTAAAAAAGATGAAAACAAAAAAACACTCTCGATGACTATCCCGATTACGTTGGCGGTCCGCGACGCTTGCACTGCACTTAAAGCACAACAGGCGGAAGTAGCCGGCCGCATCGAAGTATTGTGCTCGAGCTGTCCCAACCCCGGCAGGAGGTCAACGCGGCAAGTAGCCTGGGAATGCGCTCTCCAGGGCGAGGATAAAAATCACTTCGGAAGCCGACAACCCTCGATTTGAGGAAGTTGAGCTGCAGCGGCCGAAGGCAATGCCGCCTTCATCCATGATGCATTAACCATCGGCTCGCAGGAGTTGGATAAGATTACCGGCCGCTGCCCCCGGAGATCTGCCAGTATTCGCAAAGGAATGGCTCGTGCACGTCGAGCGGGTCCCGAAGCCTCAAGGCAGTTCGCGAATCAAATGCGGCTCTGATTACGAAATTCGCTCGCGCCCGAAGCACAAGGTTCAAACGAGCTCGCTTGCTTACGCAAAGTTTGGATCCCCTCGGCGGAGAATGGAGTTCGCGGTACGGTGGCCGACTCATTGGTTTCCAAAAAGATTCATCGCCGAAAACTATCCTGAGCTTACGGAAGCTGCGGGGGCATGTCGTGATCAAGACCAAACTCTCGCCGCACTCGCCAGGCGAGAGAAGAACAATTCAACAATCAAGGAGCAACAGAATGAAGTTTCCATTGGTTCGAAATGTGCAAACGCCTGGGCGCGTTTGAGGCGGAACGAGCTCGATGAACGGGTTTCGACTCGACTCACGAGGCTGATCCAACGCCACGTACGCGGCGGATCCGGACTTCGTGAAGGTCGGCGATCGACTGGCGGCTGGGCGACAGCTGATGGAATAAAGCCGCCGGTGGAGCGTTCGTCGCTGGGATTACCGTAGATGACCACGCCGCCCATTTTTACTTCTTCTTCTCTCTCTCCCCGTTTTTGCCCAACCCCAGGTTCACGCGCAGACAATAACTTTGGCTGACTGAACCAGGCTCGTCGGTATCGACGCCACCCCTCACGAAAGCCGCGGCTGCGGCGGTCGGGCGAACGCCAGTATCATCACCGGACCTTTTCCCGCAGACCACGACCGCAGGCACAGCCGTGGAACGTGCGCGATCAGATCCCCGGCACAGGGAGCGAACTGCGCGAGCTAATACGGCGCAAGTTTTCTCTCCAGCGGCAGCGTGATCGGACCGGTTTGCTGCTCCGATCAATACCTCGGCTACGGCCGTCGTCAGCCTGCGGACCCCGCTCGTTGTCACTGCGGGATCATGCCACCCGTCTGATCGGCGTCGCGGTCCAGACAATTTCCCCACACTCAGATGAGAGGATTCGTCGCAAGATGACCTGGGGATCGCTTGCCATACCCCGGAAATCCTCAAAAAACTTTGAGCCTGTATACCTCAAGCACTCCTCAGCATTTTTTGCGCTTACACCCGGTTCAAAACATATTTTTTGAATGAAACGCGCCTATGGAAGCAGAGCCGAAATTAACTCGCTGCTGATTCCTAAAAAAGTATCTCGAAGCAGCCGAAGCCACCGAGACACCTAAGCGCGCCAATGCGAGAATGGTGGTCGTGTCAGTGGTTGTCGACTATGAGCTCGAGCCGCGCATCACGCGCTGTGATCTTGACGAAAGCAGCAGAGGCTCACGACGAAGCTGATCGAGCGCGGAAGGCGACTCGAAAGAAGGGCGCCACTTATCAGGATCGCTTCAAGCAACCCCGCGCCCGGCCGGAGGTGGCGCGATCGAGAGAGACTCACGTATTGCGTTTGCCAGGCTTGTCCGGGAGCCTCAACCTCTCCGAGGATGCGCCGAACACTCCGCGGCCGCCAGGGCTGAAATACGGAAGGAAACGGTAAACACACATGCCTATCCGAAGCGAAACAGGAAAAGCCAAACGACCTCAATCAGAAAAAAGATCATCGATGAAATTACGAGAGCTCGTCCCGGTCCGGAGTCCCGTGGCATCGTACGTGAGTGATCCCCATCCCGCGCGGCTACTGCGTGACTTGCGCCTGCAGCTCGTAACCTGGGTTTGTTTTACCTTCCCGTGGACTTCACTCGGAATAACGAACCCGGAAGCGCGGCGCCTGAACAAGATCGGGAAACACAATTATTTTTGTGGAGCGCAGCTGCGTCAGGACATTCTCGATGAGCACATCAAGCACAAGCCCGGTAGCCGACAGTGGGGCGTGGCGGCACTCCGTGAAGACCGGGAAAGCCGGCGAGTGATCGAAATCGACGAGAATATGTTGCTTGTAACGAGTGGACGAATCTACGAGAGCCAGGAGGACTCACCTCGAGCGCCATGGTCTACTGGGTCCCTTCGGAAAGAAAAAGCAGCAACACGATGACTCAACCTCCAAGAACTTTTCAGCGGCAAGCAGGCATGACCGCGCAAGGACGTACTGCAGGAGTCCCCAAGCCTCGGTATCGAGTTGGGATAGATGCGGCGCAGCCTCTTGCCAAGCTCTTAAGGCAGATCAACCTTTATGGACCTGAGTGGATGCGATTAATGCGTTGCCGGGCAAAAAGCAGCAGAAGAAAATTCTGCGCCAGCGATGTTTGAACGATGCGAGCGAATGAGCGCCGGCAACGGAATTGTCCCGAACCGCGAAAGGAATACATAATCCGGGCTGAGGCCCTCCGCCCTTTTCAGCGCGGATATTTCCGGCACCTCGATCCTCGCGACCGGTATGGCGTTTTGATTCCAATCAATCATGGCCACCTCAGGCCCCCATTTTTAGCTTGACTCCGGGCAGTATATGGCGGTAAAGGACCTCTCCCTTGAGCTGGCCCCCATCATCGTTCACTACACCCTCCAAGCAAATTTTCGAGGCGGTAGACAGCCCGCCTCGCCTTTTAACGCGGTAGAGCAAATATGATCCTCAGGCGATTCTCTCAAGTCGGTCAGAACGTCTCTTCGCCGACTCCTTCCCTCACGGAAGTCGAAGGGCTCGAAACGAAGCCGGATCACTCGGACAACTCAATGGTACGGGACGAAAGCCTTAAAACGAGTTTGCTCTGCCGCAAAGCCGGACATTGCTGTTCCTCAATCTCGCGCTCCTTATTCTACTATGTGTGCCTTTTTGTTGATGCTCTGGAAGGAGGTCAGCGTCTACGCGCGTAACTATCCGTCCAATCCCAGTTCCTGAGACGCTTTCAAAGCGTGGCTACACGCCAGATGTTGTTGCCGCACGCATTGTAGCCGAGCTGGAGCGCATCGATCGAGAAGCGAATACGCGTCGATGCCACGTACCACGCATCATGGGGAACGAAACCCAATCCTGACTTCCAGGTGCCCGGCCAGATCCTTCCTTCCGAACATTAGTTCGATTTACCAAAGAACTCATCGGCATCGAGGACAGCGCTGCGACTCATCGACGTGACAGCCGACTAAGGGTGTGGAACTCATGCGGCGGCAAATCCGAATCGCCGGTGGGCCCTATGGCGGCTCAATGGAAACAGCAACCTCACCAATTTCCTGATAGCGCCGATGATGTTTATACTTAAAGTCGGGAGTGCACAGTCATGCACGCAGTCCGTGCCGATCGTCTTGGCGAGCTGGGCGGGGAATCTCGCCTGAAGAGGGCCCGCTGTAGCCCAGTCATTAGTCTTGCGAATTTGGAGAGGCCTTAGCCCTTCTTGACAAGTTGCCGACCAAATCCTCTGACAAGTGACCATAAATGGGCATTACTAGGACACGGGTGCGTTCTGATGCAAAGCTGAAGCGCTTCGAAGAAGCCAAGAAAAGCTTCCGACGCCCACCACGCTCGATCCAAAAAAAACCCCTCGCCTATAACAACTGGGGGCAGCGCTGCAGAGTCTCAGGACAGAACAAGGAAGCCATCGAGAAGTACGAGAGCGGCCACCACGCTCGATCCAAAAACGCCCGCCTATAACAAACCAGGTGCGCCGTGCTGGGAGAGTCTCAGGACAGTGCTGATCCACGAAATCCCATCCCTCACCTGGTGGTCCTCATTTTCCTCTTTCGGCTTGAAGCTGGTCAGCGTGCGTGTGGATCGCTGTGGTCATTGTGGTTTCCGTTCCGTTCGTGGGCCATTCTGGAATCAGAAGTCAAGAATGAGCTGGTGTAAGGTGCCGAAGCCGACAAAGCCGCGCACGGCCAAGTTCATGCTGAACCGTGGAGTTTTTCTTGAATACGGTGAGGCTTGGGCGGGCGGTGGCCGTGGAGAGAGTGGGATCGTGGGTCTGCTGAGCGCCAGTGGCCCAGTATTCGTACATACCTCGATGCGCACCGTGACCCACCTCTAGTGCCCTGGAGTGGCCTCATGACTAGAAAATACACGGTGATATTGACCGAGGACGAGGGTGGCTTCATCACCGCCGAAGTACCCAATCTCGCCGGTTGTGTTTCCCCAGAGGGAAAACAGAAAAGAAGAGCCCCTCGCAAATATCGAAGAGGCGATTAGCCTCTGGCTCGAAACCAGAGCCGCACACGGCTATCCAATCCAGCCTCCCCAAAGCAGAAGTCATCGAAGTCAACGTCTCGGATGGCTAAGCTCCGAGTTTGCTCGGGACAAGAAGCTATCAAAGCCTTTCAAAAGCCGGATGGAATTTCGACCGGCAAAAGCAGCCACGTCAGCCTCGTTAAGAAAGGCTCCTACGTCATACTCACAGTGCCTCTCCATAAAGAATTGGGTCCCGGTCTACTCAGACGCCTGATCCGCGATGCCCACATGACCGTCGAAGAGTTTGTAGATTTGCTGTGATCGCATCCAAGAATCTAACGTAAACCGTTAGATTTTCATCTCGCGACCTTCGGCCTATACTCGCCCGTGGATCCCAATGGGTGAACGGCAACGGCGCGCGGCCGCGGCTTTATTCGATTCCCGATATATGCGCTGCTTGCAAATCTCCAAATCAACATTTTATGCCATGAAAAAACAGCGGATCGTACAAAAATCTCGCCGTCTTTCCCCCAGCCGATCAAGCGCCAGCGGTCCCACCGACTTTTGGAATTTAGACGAGGTGCCTCTCATGGTTGGCCGGCCGGTAGCTTCACCGCCGTGGTGCGTCGCGACGTTTTTGTTGCCGCCTGGCCTGCGCGCGGGTATCGGCTTTTTTTCTTGCTGTCTGTCGTGCGCCATCTCGAGCAACTCCCGATGATTCAGTTTTAGTAGCTCCCCATCGTCATCGTCGACTTTTCGTCGATTCCTCCCTTTTGCTTCTGCCTGACGCTCCATCTCGCCCATCCTACCGTGCTTGGGAGCATTTCCACCATCTGCTTTGAAAAGGAAGAACGCCGCTGCTATACTTAATTTGGCATGTCGTGGCATGGCTGACAAACTCCATCGCATGGATCGGCTCGTCGCGTGCCGATCTGGCGTAGGCTCTCCGAAAGAAGCCCGGCGCAAGGCTGGCTTAGAGTTACGCGCGGTTCAACGGGGACAAAGGGAGCCAGCCGACTTCAAAGCCTATTTCTTCGGTCGGCGCCGGCGTGTCTGGCGAAATTCGCATTCGCTTTCGCTCACGATGCCTATCACGTAGTTTTCTATGTCGCCAAGTTTGAGGAGGTAGTTTATGTACTCCACGCGTTCCAAAAGAAAACCTCGAAAAGACGGCCAAGCACGACATCGAGATTGGCCGGCAGCGTTACAGAAAGCGGTCCAATAAAAAACGCAAAGCGCGCGTGGAATAAAGTTCAAATTCCCGGGGCAGCGATAACGTGTGGCGTGTATTCGCGGACTCCGGGGGATTTGATGCAGAGGAAGCAGCGAATCTTGAAGATCAGGGCCGACTTGATGCTCGACTTTGCGGCAGTGTACATTCGTGAGCAAGTGTGGTGGACCCAGACCCAGGCGGCTGCTTTCTTTGACGAGACACAGCCGCGGATCAGTAATTCGGCTGAAGGGAGAAATCAGCCGTTTCAGCATCGATAAGCCGTGATCAAATCTCCGCTCGCGCGTGCAGGGATAAGAGCATGCGTAGGCAAACGGAGCCGCAGGCAGCAGCTTGATGAGGGGCCATCGATGGCCGAGAAGACTGGCGGCAAAGATCCGGAAGCTTTCGAACCTCCAGGAAATGCCTTCGAAACGCCCCAAGCATCTACAGGGGGCAGCGCGCAAGGAATGGGATCGCGTCGCACCACGGCTTTTCTTACCGGGTCGACTACAAAGCGGCAAGAGGGCCTTTGTTTGGAAATGTATTGCTCGAATTATGGTTTGGTTTGCGAAGTTTGCTGAAAAAGGGGCTTTCTCTTATGTAAACCAACCGACCAAGAAGAAATGAAAGTCTCCAACTTCAGGACGTAAAGAAGCTTAGAAAGATGTGCGCCGATGCGGCGCTAATGTTTGATTTCGTCTCGACTCGACTGGTCGCATGAATCTTGCGAGAAAACCCATGCCGTTGACCACCGCGGATAAAAATCCTGACGGCTCGCAAAAGATAACGAATCGATGCAAGATTACGCCCAGTCAGCGTTTCATATAAAGAGATAGCGGCCGCGCCCGCCTTTACGTCGAGATTGCCTGCGAGGCGTGCGGGGAGACCTCGACCGTTACCCAAGGACAACTATCATCCCCCTGTTGTGCCGGCGCTGGCAGAGTACGCGCAACGGAATTCTGACCGGTCAGCGTTAATCTGCCTAGGTTACCAACCCTACAAAGCAGTGAAGCCTTTCGCTTTGCAGGCCACGAAAAGTTCGCCATCGAGACCGAAATGCCCAGAAAGCGGGTTAAAGATTATGCGAGATACGATACGGCCTTGGACGCAACGCGGGGAGTCTATCGGTGCAAAGCGTGCACAGGCGTGCTCTCTTCATCCGCAAACGTGAAAGGGATGTAACGGGGAAGTTTTTGACGCGTGTGGCATCCGGAATTCAATCCTTGGAAAGAGGAAAAGAATGCGGAGCCGAAAGGCGGGAATACTTCTTTAAGGCAATGACAGGCGCTTCTATCCCGATCAGCATGTTTCGAAGATCGAGAGTCTCAAAGCAACTGCAGAAGCTTCGGGAAGGTTTCGTGCTATCGCGGGTTAAGCGGCAAAGACGGTGTTGGAGCCTCCGATCCTCATTTCGTTCAAGCCCGCTCACCCGAAACCGGAAGCTTGGACGCCGGGAGAGCCGGGTAATGCCTCAAAGGCTGGGCATGCTCGTGAAGTACGCAAAGGGGGAAACTTTTTCCGAGCCGAAAAACGACTGCGAAGAGGGGTTACGCACACGAAAGTTGCCGGCAACATCGTTAAAGGCTTGTGCCAATTCTGGGCGGCAAGCTTGTGTTCTCTGCCCCACGTGGGCCGCGGCGGAAGCGTCCATGCCAAATGCTACCAAGAGCATTCGGGCAACCAATCACAGAAAAGGGCTGCCACCTGAAGCAAGCCCAAGCCTTGGCGTCCAACCGTGATTATTAGAAAGTTCCTGGTGGAAGCATTATTCTTGGGCGATTCGCCACAAGCCGGGCGGGGAGTCGTTGGGGAATATCGCGAAGGAATTTGGCGGCACAAAGCAAAAACGTTGAGGCACGGATCGACTACATCATAACCCATCTGCCGGCGCCGGAGCTGGTCCATAGCAATTTCCCGAGATAGAATTTCCCGCCTCTTGCCCCCGACATCGACTTAAATTGACGCTGCTCGCCGACTTTTGACTTAAGTTGACGCTCTTCCCGGAATTTTCCTAGCTTTCCCGCCGTCTTTGCTACACAAAAATAAAACCGCCACACGCGATCCCCAGGCCAAGATTCAGCGCATGGCGGTTTTATCTCTAATGAGAACAAGAGCCGAGCCATCTATTTCACAATCAGCCATTGTTAGTCAACAAAGAAATTTAGGACGCCGAAAACGTTCCTCCTCCCTCGTCACCCGTCAAGGGCAACCCTATTTTCGACGTGTCCAAGCATGGCAAATTAAGGCTCTTTCCAGTCGCCGATTCAGACGTGGAGCTGGCGCGCTTTGCTGGCGGCGTTTCGTAATGCGCTCATCGTCGGCGACGTGGTGGGCATTGATCGAAGAGTAGCGGAGGTTTAATGAGCACCGACCTCTTCGCACGCGTCAAAGAAATTCCCCTCGAGCAAGTTATCCGGGAATATTTCCCAAGCGTAGAATTAAAGCGCTCCGGCCGAGATCTCGTTAGTGCCCGTTGTCCTTTGCACGACGAAAGCACCCCGTCATTTCACGTCTACGTTGAACAGAATCGTTGGCACTGTTTTGGCGCGTGCGGCGCTGGTGGCGCTCAGCCATCGTGACTTGTTGATCGGAGCCGGGCTTGCGTCAACGGCGCTGGACGCAGCAAAAGCGCTGGCTACGGGAAATTCGGCATCGATATCCGCGAAAGCAAGCGAAAAACCTTACGGTCTCAGAGTACGGCGATTTTTGCGCCTTGCCAGATTCCTTCTTGCGCGAAGTCTTTGAGTTGAGAAGTGAGCGACGCTGGCGTTGAGATCCCTTACAAGGACGAAGGCGGCGCCGTGGTGTCGGTACAGCGCAGGCACAAGCTCGAGAAAGGAAAGAAAAAGGATAACCGTTTCACGTGGCGCAAGGGTGACAAAATCCTACCCTACGGCCTTTGGATGCTGCCGGCATCGAGGGCCACCGGCGACTTATCGTTGTCGAAGGCGCTTCTGACGTCCATGTATTGGTCCATTGCGGGCTCGCAGCCATAGGCATACCGGGAGCGGGAAACTTCAAGCCAGAGATGGCGTCCCAAGCCTGTTGTCATTCGCGGAGCTTGCGTTGATTCAAGAGCCAGGCGACGGCGGCGAGCAATTTATTCAAAGTATCACTAAGGCTCTCAAGAATGCTGACTACGAAAGGCGTCGTGCGGGCCGTAACGTTACCCGAAAAAGATCCAAGAGCCCTTTGGTTGACGTCCAGAGATAAGACGCTGTTCGCAGCTGCCCTGGAGCAAGCGTTTGGTCGCGGCGCCGATCGATTTATCATCCGATCGTGCCATTGACGGCCACGTTCCTTCGTGAGATGGCGGCCATGATCCGCCGGTTCGTTTTCTTCAAGAATGAGCGCGTTCCGCTGCTCATAGCCACGTGGATTCTCGCCACTACGTCCATGCTCGCTTTCAATATGCTTCGCGATCCTGTGGGTGAACAGCCCTGTGATGCGCTGCGGAAAGAGCCGGCTGCTGTGAGATCATCGACAAGCTTGCGTTTGGAAGTCATCCGGTTCGACGATTGGCATCAGCCCTGCGGCTCTGTTCCGCTTGACCGCTGAGGGCTGCACGCTCCTAGCCGACGAGATGGAGAACCTCAAAACTCCGACCGTGAGCAGTTCGGTGCGATCATGGGATCATCAACGCCGGCTTCGCTGCCGGCGCGACAGTGCCGAGGGCCGAGCAAAGGCGAGACGGATCGATTGTGAGGCCTATCCCGTCTACGGCCCAAAGGTTATCGCCGGGATAAGCACCGTAACGGACACCATCCGGGATAGGTCGCTCCGATCAAGATGGTTCGGAAGTTCCAAGGGAGCGGACCGCGCGCGGCTCAACATACGCACTGGAGGAAAGGCGTTCGATGCGTTGCGGGCGTCGATGGCTCTTTGGGCGAGCGAGAATGCCGAAGCCGTCGAGGAGATCTACGGCAACATGACCGACGAGGCGGCGCTTGAAGGCTGCGACGATAGATTCCGGGACATCATCGAGCCGCTACCTCGATACTGAAATTCGCCGATGCTGAACTCCACAAACGGGGGAAGCGCATCCAGGACGAGCTCCTGCCGTTGTTCAAGCAGCTCGGGAGGGCAAAGGGTCGAGGCGCGAGGCGGAAGAATCGATCGCGGCGCTCTGCGGTCTACTCGACGCGATTTGAGGGGCAGGCTGAAGCTCAAACGGCTTTATTGGACCCTGACCAGGGGCGTTCGTAGCTCCGCGGACCTGTTGGAAAAGATGAAGCAGACGCCCGGGCTTCAGTGGATCGGGTCGACCAAGTCGATGGCCACGTTCCTGGGCAAACTCGATCTGGTATCGCGGCAGGATCCGAAGGGAAAGCAAGTGGGGCTATTTGCTTACAAGAGAGGCCCTCGAAGACATCAAATCACGTTATATCTCACCATACCCCGTTGGTGTTAGAAGTGTCGGAAACCCGCCCCAGAGCGGCTCTGGAGGGCATTCTATGAAGTGTCGGAAAGGGGGTCTTCCGGACACATTGAAAAAAGCCCGCAAACCCGCTCCCAGAGCGGCTCTCCGACACTTCTGACGGATTAAAACGGGGTAAGGTGGGGTAGCAAGAAAGATGAGATCAAAGGCGGAACAAAAGAGATCATAAAAAGTGGGCGTTCGCCGTGTCCAGTGAGGGCATCGAGAAAGGCGCGGTCACAGACCCCACCGAAGGCCGGATTAGCGCCGTCTTGATCGCCCTCAACGGTCCTGGAGGCCGACGTATGGCTTGCCCCTTGACCCTTCGTTCCTCGATCTCGGGGAGGGACGGGGCTGGCGGTCTATTACCCGGACGAGCTCGAGTTCCTGGCGACCAAGGGATCCACAGACGCTGCGCGAGATCCATAGGTCAAGGTGGCGTTCGGTGGTGGAAAGAGGCACGAAACGAGCTGATATCCGGAAACTGGACGGCTAAATGAGGAGCTACGACTATCGGGAATTTGGCTTGTGCGTGTGGAATGGGTAGCAAAAGTGGAGGAAGTTTCGAGACGATGCCTAACGAATGGGGATGCCGCCCGATCGAACATCGACTTCATGAAGCAACGCGGGCTCATCGATCGAGAAATAAATTTTCCGTATCTCTGCCCAGCGCATACGCACGAATCTCAGGAGAGGCGCGCAACAACAGTGTCGGGGTCGCGGAGCGAACTGTGCGCAAAGTTTTTGAGTTGAGCGGTGCAAGTGCAATGAGCGACACGGAAGAATTATATCTCACGGTCGAAGAGCTGCGCGCCGGCTCAATCCGGGCGCTGAAGACGGTAGAGGAACAAAATGGGACCGAAGGGAATTTCCGCAAAGGCGTTCACTACTCCGAAGCACCTGATTACCGGTTCTCTCTTCCGGTGGAGCGCTGTCCTGGCTCTACGCTGGGAATCGTCACCGTGCCGGCCGTAGACGCCGGCGTGGTGATTCCCATGGCGCGCGCGGCTATTCGATGAAGTGAGAATTGACAGCTGACGTTAAATCAACTATACGTGTCGTATACAATCAAAAAGGGGTCGAAATTGTAAGAAACCGGTGCTGGCCCGGATGGGTCTCCACACAAGTTCAACTCGCGGCCGACCTTGGGGTCACCGAGAATACCGTCGCTCGTTGTGGGAGAGCATTTGTTCGAAAATGAGCGAACCGGCAGTCAGGCTTTTCGGGAGCTCGCCAGGCGACAACGCAAAAAGAAACCAGGAGACCATTACGATCGAAAAGAAAAGGGCGCCGGTGACACGACGCCCGAGAGAAAGGAACTGAACAACGTATCCTACCCGCCAGGCTTATCTGTCGTCAAGAATCTCGACTTTTGCAGGAGATAAATTAAAGCCATGGCCTGCAAAGTCAAACGGCACAAGAAGAGCCGCGTTCACAGATCTTCCGCCTGTTCCACAAGTGTCGCTCGCGGTTTTGGGGAAGGGACCAAGCTCGAGGACACCCCCGAGAATCGCGCCAGCTCGCGGAGGCGTCAGGGCGCTGATCATCTCCCGAGATGAAAGCAGACGGAAACCTTCGACTGCTCGTGCCGCGCATTCCCCTGCCGGCTTAGCAAGCGGCATCTATTCGTCCGAGACCAACAGAAGGCCGGCGGGTAGCGGGTAACCGTCGAGACGCACTACGAGAAGTGGCTCCCTTGCGGCAAGAAGGCACAGCGCCCTCCCCCACCGCCTCCATAAAGACTACGTGAGCCCGGTTCACAAAGCCACATCCCTTGCCGGCGCTGCGATCGAGCGGCATGGAAGCCGGCACGATCCGCGCCGCGGCGCTCTACCACGGATCACCTGGTGAGCCTGCGGGCGGCGCTTTCGCGCCAAGCGCCAACCGAATGGCGCGCCTCTACAAGGCCCGCAGCAAGCATCAACAGCCTTTATCGAGCGGAAGCCACTCGGCGCCATGCTCAGTGACGCGCGCGGAGAGCCGGCGATTCTGACGGTGAAGATCTCTTCGACCGCGATCTCCACGACCCGCTGCCGCATAACCGACACGGAGAGCAGCATCGTGATCCCCGCATGCGCCCGAGGAACGAGAGCTCATCCTCGAAGGCTCCGCCTGAAGCGGCCGCGGTATTTCGCTTTCGTCTACCATCCAGTTTTGGACGGGCTGCCGGCCAAGCGAGGCCTGCCCCATCTGCGCCGCCGCCATGTGGACCTGCGCTACGGCTGGGAGCGCCTCGAAGGGGAGAAGCCACGTCCAAGGCCACGAGCACGGAACCAAAGAGCGCAAGGAGTAACCGCCAGCATGAGATGAGGGATGGGCTGGTCGACGTCATGAGAGCCCATCTCTCCTACGACGCTACGGCCGAATGGATGACTGTCCCCGGCGGCGGATCCCGACGACTATGTTTTTACGACCCCCAGTGGCGCCGCAATCACTGAGGACAATTTTTATAAGCGGGAGTGGCTTCCCATGCTTCGGAGGCTCAAGCTCCGGCCGCGGCCCTTCTATAACACCTCGCCACTCCTATATCAGCTTCATGCTGTCGTGCGGGCGTCAGAGCAATACGTAAAATCGAACGAAGTACAAC
>ERZ1370068.8028-contig-6910_pt1 | contig 58248 bp, 101 predicted proteins | sample MGYA00561227_ERZ1370068 | MGnify/ENA primary metagenome ERZ1370068 (study PRJEB38410, sample SAMEA6850437) | metagenome | study: Metagenomic assessment of the ecological functions of the soil: analysis of the soil microbiota associated with the... | reverse complement strand
ATGTGCTTCGTTCACGGTTACGTCTATTGCTATTGATCTCAGGCGCAAGTTAGGGCCACAAAATCATGGGGCGGAGAAGGTATATGTAAATGAGAGGAAATACGCAGGATATTGAAGCGCATGAAATCTCAAAAGTAGGTACGATCCTTGCTTGTCTGTCGTCTAGAGAGTCTTAGATTGGCAGTTCATGAGCCAAGATGTCCTATCGTATCTGAGTGCTTTTCTAGATACTTTACGAAATTTTTGTGTATGATCATAGATCGTGCCAGATCTTAGAACAATGCGTAGAACGCGATCTAACGCATTTCGATCCTCCTCAAGGAAAGTTACGAGGAATGCTTTCGGACTGCGTTGGAGCGTGTTAGAATGCGTATACGGGGCATTCCACGATCTGAACTAGGGTTTCAATACCATATCTAGCTCCAAAATCTTATCTGGAGGATTTAGATGAAAAAGAAGTCAGAGCCAATTGAATGTCAGAATCAAGGCTGTGATGTCAAGTTTATTCCAAGTAGACCTTGGCAGAGATATCATAGCGACGCCTGTAGAGCAGAAGCACATAAGAATGAAGGTCCTCTAGAGTCTAAATGTATTTATTGTGGGCTCGGCGCTGAGGATATTGATCATGTCCCAGCACAAGCATGGAGACCTATTATAATTGAGAAAGGCTTAGAAAAGGAGTTCCCATTCGTCGAGGTTAAGGCATGTCATGAGTGTAATATCATCTTAAGTGCTAAGCCACTGTGGACTGTTGACTCTAGGAAGCGATATATTAAAAAGTATTTAGTCTGGAAGTATAAGAAGTATCTCAACGTCGAGGGTGGCCTAACTCAGAGATTATGAAGCTAGGTCCAGGTTTGCAGCAGTATATACGACACTGTGAGGCTCTTAGAATTGTCATATTAGAGCGACTGAACTGGTGAGCTGGGACCAAAAGCTGACGATAAACGTGTTCCAGACGATCGTATCTGACGGTTTCGTGACCCATTTTGGCGCATTTGCGGAAAAGTCAGAAAACAGGCCCAAATTTGAGCGTTTTTCTTGTTGCATTCCGGTCAGAACCTGCTACACTTAACTCAGGTCGCGGCATTCCGCTGCGGCGTATACGACAAGCGCCTAGAGCGCAAAGGACGGGTTTCAACATGGCGAAAACTTTCAAGGTTCCGGCAGCGGTTCTGACTCAGGTGACGGACTCGGCTGCTACGGCTTCCGCTGCACCGAAGGGCAAGAAAAACCGGCCGACTCGGGAGCTTCTCCCGTCAGATCTGACGACGGCGAACAACATCAGCCCGTCGCAGCTGAAGGGTATCCAAGAAGGGAACATCATCGCTTCGTGGGCAACCGTGGATGCGTCAGACAAGGCAAAGGGTGTCGCGAAGGCCGGGTGGAAGTGGTATATCCGGCTCCGCTGCGTCAACGGTGAAGGCATGTTGCAGATGTGCGACGATAAGATCGACATTGCAACCACTGACGGCGAAGTGTTAGCCAAGATGTCGGCAGACGAACGCACGTCAGCGGAAGCCAAAGGAGCCTGCGACCATTGCAACTACGGCATGGATCTCGAACGCCGTCGTCAGACCCGCGACAAGCTCATGGGTGAACTGGAAGGCCCGGAGAAGTTGATCAAGAAAGTCGTAATCGGCATGCTGTTGGCAGAGGACATACACGCATGACGAGATTCGGGAGCGGGTGCTTCGCAACAAGAAGTGGGACTGGCACGCCGGGACTCGAAAAGATCGTTAATGCCGCTCTGCTGGCGAACGCCTAACGCATTGTTGGCATCTCGGTTCGTTCGTATACGGGTGAGAGTAATTCTGCTCTCACCCGTTTTCTTTGGCGTCAGATGTCAGAACAGGATCAGGAACATGGTATACGTTCTGCTCGCGATTCACTTTGATACGACAACCATCGTCGGCGTATTCAGTAAGCATGAAGATGCCGTGAGATACGCTGACGAGCACAAGGTAGAAGGGTGGCACGTATACGAACGACCGCTCAATCCGACTCGCTGAAAAGACAGGCGGCCAACGTGGTCGCCTTTCTTTTTGTCCAACCACTTTATGTTTCAAAGCACTTTACATAAACCACTTTATATCACAAAGTCAAGTAACTATAGAATGTATAGTGACTATAAAAAAGTGAGTGACTATAAAAAGTATAGCTGCTTACTTATCTATAGCTGCTATACAATGTATAGTTACTTACCCTCCGCGTGGGTCCCATGCGAGCCGGGAGGGCAAGGTTCAAAGCGTGGGTAAAGGTCCGTGTTAAGGTAGAAACGCTTTATCTAGACATTCATCGCATAGTCTCAACCAAAGCATGTGACAGCATCTCCCTGGAAATCTATTAGGTTTTATGTGATCTCTTACATGCTCAAGTGATGTAGTCTCAGAAGCATATATAGTCGCACAGTAAAGAGAGTTTGGAGTCTTTCTGATATGGACGAGTTTGATCGGTGAGCTTTTGGTCGACATCGAAGAACTGTTCGCCGACTGAACAGATTTGGGTCCCATATTTATCTCCTTCGCTTACGTGATTAACTTTTAGCTAGTACATATCATTTGGGAACTCTGACTGGACGACTCGCTAAAGTTCTGTTTATCCCATGGAAATCTTCTTGATCCTCATCTGATAGAGCTGTCTTCTAGTTCCACGGTCGTCCTGCCTTGTCTGTGCCTTGTGAATGCTTCTTCTTCAGCTGCCTTCAGATAGCTACAGAGACTCTAGATTCCAGTCGCCATTATATAAAGGTTGATGTAAGTCTGATCAGAGCTTCCTCGACGACCAGTAGATCTTTGGCGTCGACCAGCCATATATCCAGGTTATCCAGTCTGTTCAAAGTCTAAAACTCTACCAACTTTGTGATGGGTTCCCATTCTTCTGAGTAGGGCATTGGTCTGTCCTATGTAGAGATAGCGCTCTCCCCTCCTCCAGCCATAAACGAGAGTACGTGTGAGTAAAGAGATTGGTAAAGTTAAGTCTGGATTCATGTAGACAGCTCTTATATAGGGCGATCCGTTCTGGTCAGGCGACCATACCACGTAAAGTGTTGAAAGTAAAGGGGTTAGGGCAGTCTTGACTATCGCTAAGGATTGGACGGTGCTATGATCACACGTGGGATTTACTATCTCACGCGATAGGTCTAATCTTAAAGGCGTCTCTAATGTTTCTAACAGAGGCAGAGGCAACCGAAAGGCTCCAGAACGAGCGTAATCTTCTCAGATCAGGAGAACTTGTAGCTCCCCAGCTATAACTCCAGTTGCATCTGAAGCGGAACAGGATTATGAATGGCCTGAACCAGAGCTTGACGAGATCAAGCTTGCCGTGTATCTCGACGGAAGATTCCCTCCTCAAACTCGAACGGTTGATTGCCGGGGGCTCAGCCTCTTCCAATTCCGGTCGAGCGCACTACGCAGGCAAGCGTGAAGCTCAAAAAGCTATAGCAGAGGTCGATTCGCTATTAGGCCCAACGATGACGGGTGCCATTATGGGTCTATCTCCGTCGCAGTCACAGGCGTATGGAGACGGTCTTCAGTCTGCGCACACCATGTCTGACCTGCGTGAGGACAAGGAGATCAAAGAAGTCAAGAGGCATATCGAACTCGTCAAGCTAGACATTGCAGTCAAGGCTACGTCAAGACTGAGACGAGTCGTACATGCAATGACCGACGTAAGGATCGACGCGATAGAGTCTCCGGTTGTCCTGGCTAAGGTTGGTCGTGACATCGCGGGGATCATCGAAAAGGTCTCCCCCAGAGAACTCGTCGACCCCGATAGAGGGTCTATTCATGTTTATCGACCCGAGACATCCGAAGTTAATGATTATAAGGTCATTAACATTAACATCGGAGCTAGGGCTAAAGAAACTCTAACTGAGACAGAGGAGACGTTCCTAAGGCGTGCGTTAGATGAGACGGAAGAAGGAGACAATGCCTAACGGTCTCCTAAACGCTCTCCAAGCTGGACAGGATCACATGGCTAAACCTGATCAAGCTCTATATATCTCAAGCTTCCCGGAGGCTGTAATGCCTGAAAGAAGAATGACTGGTGCCGTAAGGCACTTGTCGAAAGGACATGGTTATATCGCTGGAGATGACGGTGTTAACTATTATCTCCACTGGACGGCGATGCGACCTGACTCTATCGACTTTCGTCAGCTGCGTGTTCGTGAAAGAGTATCCTTCTCTACGATGCCCAACATGAAAAAGGAAGTGACACCGCGTGCTGTCGATGTCTACGTCCTTCCTGTTCTCACCTACGAAACTGAAAATCAACATTCAAATGGAGGTTAGTTTTTGGTGAGGTAGTCCATGACTTCAGCCGCCGTCGCCCATGCGGAAACTCGTATCATACCGAAGCTCGACAAGGAAGGGAAGGAAGTAAAGGAAGAAGAACCAGACTTCACTGAGGACAGAGACATCATCCTCGGTGGCATCCCGATGAAGGCGAAGCAGTTCGTCGGCATTGGGACTCTGAACGTCGAGACTGGTCGGGGTGAGGTAAAAGCACGCTCAGGCGACTTCATCCTGACCTACTCCGATTCATTCGAGACCTTACGTGCGGTCATGTCGGCTGAAGTCTTTCAGACCCTCTGGAAGAATCTTGGCGGCACTGAGATCCCACCTCCTCCAGAGGCTCTTGCAAAGAAAGTCCTGAACGACAAGAGTGGACCTGACAAGTTCACCCCTCCTCGCGACCTTATTGCTGAACATCCAGAACGTCAGGTTCGCTTAGACGATCCTCTTCTCAATCTCCCTATCGAACATCCTGAACATCCTATCGCTGGTCAAAGGCCCGTCAGACCGGGCCATGAACTTCCTGAACCTCCACATCCATCTCACCTTCCTTCTGACTCTGATAAGCTAAGATCTAAGAAGTAGATCTAGCTGTGCCTCTGGAGCTTGAACGAAAGCTCAAGAAGCAGGCGCTTAAGAGATTTGGTTCGACCAAGTCTAAGAAGGCGTCTGCTTATATCTTTGGCACAATGAGAAAGACTGGCTGGAAACCTAGTCGAGAGAAGTAGGGAGATATGAGATGCCTATCCCACAGCTTTCAACAGGTGTGCCGACGACGATAGCTCAGAATGCAGTCTATTCTTTACCGACTGTGCTCTGCTTCATATCGTCTTCAGTAGCTATCGAAGCTTCATTAGACGGAACTACGTGGGCTGCTTTAGCTGGAGCCAATACTACTGGTGTCTATTGTGGAGCTGCATTCGTTCGATGTCCGACGGCAGCAGCTATCATCAATTGCGAAACATGAGGTCTATCTATGTCTACTGTTGAAGATAAGCTCAAATTCATGTTCGGAGATTTACTTTTTGAGATAGGCGCACTTCAGATTCAGATTGAAAAGCTCACAGAGCTAAACAAAGAACTATACAAAAGAACTGGCGAATGAGAGGATGTCGAATGAAGATCGCGATAAAGGATCAGGACGGGAAGTATCTCTCGGTAACTTCGGGAGGGGATTGACGTACAGCCCGAACGAAGTGAAGGTCTATCAGAATCAGAGTTATCCAGTGGGAGAATTGGGGCAGGAGGCTCCAGCCTATTGCAACGCTGATGAGATAGGCGACTTTGAAACTTTCGAAGCTGAGGAGCAAGACGACACATCCTTTACACTCTTAACTATTAATGGTTATTATCTAACAGCGGAAGAAGGTGGCGGCGTCGGACTCTCTACAAATCGTAGAACACCAGGTGAGTGGGAGCGCTTCTATCAGATCGATGGTGGTCTGAGAACATGCAGATGGATATTTCCTACGTTCAGAGCGAGCCTCAGACCGTCACATGAATTGTGCGTCGACAGAGATTCAGTCGTGGGAAACTTTTGAGGTCATCGACCTTGATCCGAAAGAGGTTACAGACCCAAGTAATGTTTCCTTAAGAACTATCGCTGCCGTTAGAGGTGCTATGTGGACTGTTAGAGGACCGTGGAGATTTGGTCCTCGACCAGGAGACCCAAGCAACATCACGGCGCTGGAATACATCTACAGTCATATGGAGACCCACTAGGTGTAAATACCATTGGGTCTGCATTTAACTTAAATCTCGAACAAACATCAATGATCGATGTCTATAAGTCTTGGGGATACACTCATGTATCCTTTGGACCTATCAATGCTCAGAGCTATCATGGGCAGTATCCTGATACAAACTTTCTATCTCCAGATGCATTTGAACGCTGGTTAGACTGGCTTCAGATGTTCTGGGATAATGGCCTGATACCTGTCTGCTTCCTCCATCCCGATGGTGGATCTTTCGATGATACATACAACATGTATGATCATCTGATAAGAGGGAATCAGCGTGCCCAGAAACTCATGCGCTGCATCGTCCCCACTGGATGGGAGCCTACCAGATACGACTGGTCCTCAAACACATGGGCTAAGTATTGTCAATGGGGACACGACCTTCTACCTAATGCTCTCATACTTATACATACTGTTCCTGATGTTGACGCTCCTGGTGGGACTGATGCTCTCGGGAACGACGATGGAAAAGGGAATGATCATGCGTGGCGTAATGTCGCGCCTCATATTCATGGCTGGTTGACTCAAGGATCGGCCTTTGGAGACCCCAACTCTCATGGAGACAGAAATCATCCAGACGAATACCAACTTCGACAACTGGACTGCCTTATATGATAAAAATAATGTCAAAGGCTACTGGAATCGCTTTCATAATGGCTACGCAGGTTGGCCGACTAATTCATTGTGGGGAAACGAGCCAATCTATATCTATGCCGGTGAATACTGTGCGTACTGGAACTACTGGGACAATCGTCCTTACGAAGAAGGATGCAATTGGGGAGACCAGTGCAGTTTCCGTCGGTGCCGATGGCTACCTGGATTCTGGGACAGTTGAAATCCCAGAAAAGCTTGACCGAGCAGGTGGTAAGTCTTATAATCGTCTAGGACCAATTCAAATTCCTAAAGGTTACTAGATAAAGGAGATGAATGTCCGAGTTGCCGATCCGTCTGAGCGAGCTTGGAGGCCGACCATCAAGCAGGAGATGGTTGTTAAACTACCATTTTCTGTGTTCGAGGCTCTTTATGGTGGCGCGGTTGGAGGAGGCAAGTCCGAACTCCTCTACATGCTTCCTATCGCTTATGGATGGCATAAGAATCCAAACTTTCATGGCGTTCTATTCCGAGAAACATTTCCGCAACTTGAAGCTTCACTTATCCTGCGCGCAGTTCCTATCTACAGGCTCTTCGGAGCCGTCTATGATGCACAGAAACACACTGCAGTGTTTCCGTCTGGTGCGAGGGTTAAATTCTCGTACGTATCCACCCTTAAAGAAGCTTGGGACCATGATACTATTGAATACCAGTACATGGGATTCGACGAGCTTACACACCTTGCACGAGACATCTACACGTATCTTACTTCTCGCGTTCGGTCTCTTGTCGCTGGGATACCTCCTATCATCCGTGCTGCGTCTAATCCAGGTAACATTGGACACCTCTGGGTCAGACAGCGATTCGTAGAGCATGATCCTGAAGGATCTGGAAAGAGTCTACAATATGACCATGATACAGAGACATATCGAGCGTTTATTAAGGCAACTCTTAAGGATAATCCACATCTCCTTAAGAAAGATCCAGGTTACTTCAAACGTCTCCGCATCCTCTCTGAAGCTGATTATCGAGCTAAGGTCCTCGGGGACTGGTGGGTATTCGCCGGTCAGGTTTTCACTGAATGGAGAGATCCATTCTTTGGAGCCCGCTTCCCCGACGAACCTGCAAACGCTTGTCACGTTGTCGACGACGTTATCCCTCCACTTTATCTACCGAGAATCGTAGCTTGTGACTGGGGTTACAGCCCTGGTCAGACTTGGGTTGGTTGGGGAGCGGTTCTGCCTAATAAGCAGGCGCTTTTGTACCGTGAAAAAGTCTGGAGTAAAACTAACATCTCTGTATGGGGAGCCGAAGTCGCTCGGATCACCCAACCCGAAAAAGAAAGCATCGCAGCTGCCGTTCTCGATCCGTCCGCGTGGGCAAAGAGGGGGAAAACCAGTCGATAGCTGAGCAGATCATAAATGCTACAGGACTTCCCTTTGATAAAGCAGACAACGATAGGATCGGCGGTAAGGAGCTCATGCATGAGTTCCTCAGATGGAAGCAAAAGCCAGCTTCATTTACTCCAGAAGGCCCATTTGACGAGGAGTTGGCTTTTAGAATTCTACGTAATAATGGAGTGGAGGCATACAAAGATTACGTGGACCTTTACACTCCCGAGGAACCTGAAACTGACCTCCCACGTTTGCAGGTCTGTAAATCCTGTGAGGAATTCCGCAAAATTATACCTGCGTGCGTCTATCCTGAGGGATGATGGCAAAGGGAACATCAATAAGGAAGACGTCGCAGAGTTTACTGGAGATGATGCTTACGACGGTGGACGTTATTTCATCAAGGCCGTAAATGATTATGTTACAGGAGCTCAGAAAGCACATGAGAAGTTTTCTGCTTTGGGTGCAATCGTGGAGCGTCTGGAATCTACTCAAGACTGGAACACCTACTACCGAGAAATGGCCTTATACGAGAGTCGATATACCAAAAAGCCAAGATCATTACATCGACACAGTCCAAGACGAGGTCGATATCGTCCTGTCTCTCACTAAGAAGCAATTGAGGGCTGAGATTTTCAGACTTCGAGCAGATAACGGTTCACTCCGCGAACAGTTTAGGCATGAACAAGAGCGATTTGAGGAAGTCCTGGCTTTATATAATAAACTGGTTGAACGCGAGGGGAGTCATCTTGACGTCTTTGTGGAAGGTCTCAGACCCAAAGAGCCAGAGAAAAGAGATATGGGGTCTAGAGATAAACCAGTCAGAACTATCAGGGAACCCTGGGCTAAGGTCGCAGCGCGCCAAGAGGCTAAACACACACTCGAATATTGGGAAAAGAAGCAAGCGGCGCTTGAGACAGATATAAAGAACCTAGAGGCGAACATCGATGCTAGAAGATCTGGAACAGGGACCGATTAGTCCTGAAGCAGCTCTGCCCATACCGCCTCAGGAGCCTATGTCTCCTGTAGATAAGCCTATCGAGTCGAAGGAGCCGGTCAAAATCAAGGATACTCCTCTCGGTAGAGGGATTCTACGCATCCTAGAGGAATTTGAACGCAACGACGACGCCGTTCGCTATCATAACGTAATGAAGTGGAGGAAACACCTCTACTACTGGAACTCTATCCAATATCTTTTCGAGTCTGAAATAGCTCACGACTGGATGACAGTAAATGACCTTCGAGACGACCCTGAATCAGACATTGACCCAGCTCTTTACGCTAAGATAATCAATGTCTATAAGGCAAATGGGGAGATTTACATAGGTGCTCTCACTCCTAATACTCCCAAAGTTCGCTATTTCCCTAAAGATGCTGACGATCCAGATGACGTCACGACGTCGAAGGCCTATACAAAGCTATCTGAGCTAATCCAAAGGCACAATAAGGCTCAGATGCTCCTAATGAAGTCGATTTTCATTCTTTATAATCAGGGTTTAGTTGCTTGCTATAATGAAAATAAAGCAGATTATAGATTTGGACAGATAGATGAAGACATGTATGAAGACATCACAGTTCTTGATCGGGATCACTACTGTCCTAATTGTGGAAATCCTCTTGGCGGTGATAGTTATCAAGTTGGTCAGCCACCTCCTCCAATGAATCCGACCCAGTGTGAGGGTTGCGGCTTTCAAGGACCTCCAGAAGCAGAAGAAATCCCACGTCAAGAACAGCAGTTTGTAGGGACCAAGTCTAAACCAAAGCCTCGTGAGTGTCTAGAGGTTTATGGACCCCTTAACGTCAAAATCCCTATGTGGGCGAAAGACCAGCAGTCAGTCCACATCCTAAATCTTGAAACTGAGGAGAGCATTTATACTCTACGTGCCATTTATCCCGAATATGAGAAGGAGATTCAGGGTTTTGGCTCTGCTGAGACGTGGGAGCAGTCAGCTCGTATACCTTCTAACTACGCTGGCAACTTTCCAAGAGATGTTTGCACGACGAAGCGTATCTGGCTTAGACCTAAGTCTTACTATCTCTGGGAATCGACGACGCCAGAATTCCAAGCTCTCAGTAAATTCAAAGACGGCCTCTACTGTGTTGTCATAAATGGTGATCTCATAACTGAGGTGATCAAAGATAAGCTTGATGATCACTGGACTCTCACTGAATACCCGATGTCCGAGACTTTGCATGCTGAGCCTCTCGGGACCGCTATGATTCCGCTGCAGGACATCACGAATGAAGTAGCGAATTTGAGTCTGGAGACTATAGAGTATGGCATCTCTGAAGTCTTTGCAGACAAAGGAGTCCTAGACTTTGATGAGTATGAACAACAGGAGGTTAAACCTGGCCAGATTACACCGGCTAAGGCTCCTGCTGGTCAGGCTCTCGCGAGTGGCTTCTATGAGGTTAAGCCAGCGACGATGCCAGAGGGCATAGAGTTCTTCGCTGATCGTATCGAGAAGACGACCCAGTTTGTCATGGGGACGTATCCTTCAGTCTTTGGTGGTGCTATGACTGAGGGTGGTGGAACTGCTCGCGAATACGAGATGAGCAAGAGTTCTGCCCTACAAAGACTTCTCGATAACTTGGAATGTGATCCAGTATTGGTGGGCAGACTTGATGGGTAAATCTGTCAAGAGCTATGCCAAGAACATGCTTGGAGATGAGAATTTTGTGAAAGCACAGGGTTCTAACTTCATGAATGTTTGGATCAAGAAAGTAGAATTAACTGGAAAGATTGGTGACATCGTTCCTGAGGTATCAGAGACTCTCCCAGTCTCATGGACACAGAAGAGGGATATTCTCTTAAACCTCATGAACATGAAGGACCCAAATATTGGAATGGTCTCTGACGCATCCTGAGAATGCTTCTCTCATCGCCAGCTTGTTGGGAGTTCCAGAGCTTTATATCCCAGGCGACGATGATCGAAATAAGCAGCTCAGAGAGATTTCAGAGCTTATTCAAGGTCAACCTATCCCACAAGGAATGCCTCCGGGCATGATGGGTGAGGGCATGGGTGGTGGACCTGCCTGGACAGACTGGTGGACCTCCTCCCAGTATGGGTGAGCCACCCCAACCTCCTGGGCCAGGTGGTCCACCCCCAATGGGACCGCCTCCCATGCCGGGACAGATGGGTGGGCCTATGGGAAGTCCTATGGGTCCAGAGCCTCCCATGATGTCCTCCGTTCCGATCACGCCAGAGTTGGACAATCACGAGGTAGAGGCAGAAATTTGCAAGGCTTGGCTTAAGTCTGAAGTGGGGCAGGACTTGAAAGGAACACCTGGCTACGCTAATGTCCTAGCTCACCTCAAGGAGCATCTCATGCAAATTATGATGAATGCTCCCCACCTGAAGAGGAGGGAGGTGGACCAAATCCTAAGTCCAAGTCTCTCCCTTCTCCCGATCATCTTGGTGACGTCTCTGATAAGGGAGTGACACATGCTTAAGTTTTTATCTCCTCTACTTGAAGCTCCGGGTTCAGGCGGAGGTGGTGGAGCAGTTGACACAGAGGAGGGAGAACTTGAGCGTGATCTCAGAGAGCTAGAATCCACCGACGAGGGAAGCTCTGATGATGATGCTGACGAAGCTAAAGGAGCTAGAAAAGGAGAGGAAAAAGAGGACTACATCGGCGATATTGAAGACGAGGAGCCAGACGAAGAACCTGAAGAAGAAGAAATCAAAGGTGAGAAAGAAGACGAAGAAGACGAAGAAAGAGCCTGAAGAACAGGATCGTGATGAAACTGGTCGACCGACGGTAAAGGCGATCAAAACGAAGTATCCTGAGCTTTTTAAGGAATTTCCTGAACTCAAACGGGCCTTTTTCATGCTGCCTCGCTTTGAGGAGGTCTTTGCAGATCCCCAACAGGCTGTAGAGGCATCGGAAAAGTCTCGTGAGTTTGACGATTTAGAGACTGAGCTTGTCGGGAAGGGTAGTGCATCCCTTCTAGTCAAGACTCTAGCTGAAAATAACCCAAAAGCTCTCAAGAAAGTCCTCTCTACATTTGCTCAGACAGTCAAAAACGACTACGAAGACGGCTATCTTGAGCTAGCGAACCCGATTCTTGAAGAACTCGTCTACATGGCCTTCAAGCACGGGGAGAAGACTGGAAATAAGAACTTAATCTTATCTGCAAGACACATCGCCAACTTCGTCTGGTCAAATGCTGGCGAGATACCTGACATCAGCAAGAGACAATCGACTGCACCTTCTGAAGCTGAGCAGGAACTTGCCAAAGAGAGATCAAAGAACGCTCAAAAGGACTTCAGGAATGCCGTAGGAAGCATCATGCCTATGGCGGAGGCTGGTTTGAGATCAGTAATAAATCAGGATCTCAGAGCACTCACATCTTTCGAGCGTAAGTCTGTTATTCGAGATACATTTAGAGAGGTCGACGCCAAGATAGGCTCAGATAAAGCCTTTCAGAACTCTATCAGCCGACTCTGGGAAAGAGCAAAGACTGAAGATTATAGCGATGTCGCAAAAGAGAGAGTAAAAAACGCGTGGCTCTCGCGCGCACGACAACTCGCTATCCCAATACGGAATCGACTCCGCAAGGAGGCTCTCGACGCCAGACGCCTCAGTCGGGAGAACTGATCATAGTGAAGAAGAAGGACAGAAGAAGCGTACGTTTCCAGCACAAGGTGGACGTGAAACTCGTCAAAATCGCCGTGCGGTTCTCGATCCGTCTAAAATCGATTGGCGAAAGACGTCAGACATGGACATCTTGAACTCGAAATGAACCTGAGCACTGTCTAAGGAAACCAAATGGCTCAAACAGAGAGTCAGTTGGTCGCTGCTGAGCTGGAAAGGGTAGACTCGAAAATTCCACTCCTGTTCGAGCGGGATGCTCTTTTCTACGCAAACGTCGAGAAACGGACAGTCGAGAAGGTCTCGAACCGCGACATGCGTATCCCACTGGAGATCAGGCCTGGTGGTTTGTTCGGCTACTTTGATACAGCTGGTGGCGACATGGGTCGTGGCGAAGGTCCGACCTTTGAGAAAGCCACCATCTCCACAGTCAACTTCAAGTATGCCGTGGAGTGGCACAAGAAGACACAATGGGCAACAGACGACGCTCGAAAGTCTCTTGTGAACAACGTCAAGCATCTGCTCGCAAACTCCATGAAGGAGTTCAGGCGGATGGTCGACGCCAACCTGATGACTGGTGGAGATGGCGTGATCGGCGTCGTTTCCGTCGTGTCGGGGACTGGACCATATACGTTGACTTTAGGTACTGATGGATTCGGAACGAGATTACTCCGAATCGGTCAGAAGCTCAACATCTACAACTCTACACTCTCAACATCAAGAACAGCTGGTGACGAACGGCAAGTCACAAACCTGGACCATGACAATAAGACCGTTACGATCTCTGGTGGTGCGATTACTGGCATCACTGCTGGAGACAAGCTTCTTACAAGCGGTCTTACTGGAGCAAATCCAGTCGGAATCTACGGAGTGCCGTATCACCATAGCAACGCGTCCACGGGTTCTTGGCTCGGCTTGGATCGTGCGACATACCCTGAGGTCAGAGCCAATCGAATCACAGCGTCAGGGTTCACTTGCTCTCTCCTTCCCAAGACGCGCACTGAACAAGATCGGTGAACGTCTCGGTATGGAGAACGGTATCAAGTGCGAAGCCTGGATGCATCCTTGTCAGGTTCAATCCTACGAGGAGATGGGCCAGCTCGTCACGGTTATCAATAAGGGTTCATCCGCTAACGATAAGATGGACCTGTTCTACGACGTTCAGCAGATCGCTGGTGTTCGTATCCGTAAGAACTACAACTGGGACAAGACTCGTATCGACTTCATCGTCAATGAGGTTTGGGGACGTGCAGAGATGCATCCTGCAGGCTTCTACGAGGAAGAAGGTAGGAGACTGTTCGAGGTTCGTGGTCCTTCAGGTGGTGTCGCGGCGGCAACACTGTTCTATCTCGTTGCCAGCTTCAACACTTTTATCAACAATCCTCCGGGATGCTCGTATATCTCGGACCTTTCTGTCCCGACGGGATACTAAGGAGGGTCAGATGTCAGAGGCTCTCCATCAGCGTTGGACGATTGGTTCGGACCATAACCAGGTGTGGGGTCCAGACCTCGTATCTGGTGCAGCAATTGCTATCAGTCACAGGTATCATGTGGTATCTGGTGCTGGAGCAGTCGCAAATATGACTCTACCATATCCGACGTTCTCAGGTGAGATCACATTGTTGTTCCTTGGAGCAGCGACGACGGTCTTAACTGGAAACATCGGTATCGCTGTGACTGCAACTCCAAATCAAGCGATCAATTTTGTCTACAATCCAGCACTGGCTAAGTGGTATCCAGTGAAATACTGAGAAAGACCTTTTCCGTCAGGTCATCTCAGTCGGGTCTCTTTTGGACGTTTTCTGGACCCGCCTACCCTGGGAGGGGAGGAGAAACCAGAAAACGTCCACCTAAGGAGCTAAAATGAGTGCAGGAAGTTGGATTTGTGGTCTAGGAATTGTGCTGGCGGTCTTCTCTATCGCCTTCACAGGCTATCCTTTGCTGGCTCTTGGTGTTATCTTTATCGGTATCGCACGGTTCGTACCTTAACATGATCACAGAGAAAAGTCTCATCGATTCGATCAATCGGTCGCTTCTCGGAGAAGTTCATGAATCTCGATAGGCGACCAATGTATCGAATTGTGTGGTCAGAGGACCAGTTCGAGAAGCGTTTCTCTGATAAATGGACTGATTGGTACGGCCACATCATGATCCGGCAGGAGTATAATGCTGTCAGAACGATAAAGAAGTATTGGTATGTCAAGAAGCCTTGTTGGGTTTTAGAGAAGCTAGTCTTCATGCAAGGTCAGTGGCATCTTAAGGAGCTCATGAAGGAGCTAGTCGAAGCTCACAATGGGACTTATGAGCCAGTTTATACATTTCTCGATGACAAGAAGCTCATAAACCTCCCAGTCGATGAGGAGATCATCGATCAAATCATCTGGCAGCTTCAGAATCCAACTAAAAGGCTACCATCTGACTGGAAGAAGATCCAAGAGATCGAGGAAGCCAACGAAGTTAAATATTTCGAGGATCAGCTCAGTGAGAATGAGCGGCCTCCTCTCTTTGTCTGGAATAATTCTGCCTTTGTTTCTACTAATCAGCTGAAATTTAGGGAAGAATACAAGGAGCAGACTGGCCCAATCGTTTTAGCTGGAGAGTGATATGCCTGAGAGAGCTAAGTTTGAGGACGTTTCCACAGTTTGCTCTATTCTTCCAATCTCAATACGGGAGAGCAAGCCCGGCTTGAATCTGTCAGAGTATCTCATCCCAGCCGTCAAAGACCCGACATCGGAACTCAACACCCTCATTATCATGAGGACAAGTTTCACTGTCTACATCGATGAAAACCGACCAGCTTTGATCATTCCAGAGCCGTCAGATCGAGTTGCTGAGTCCATCTGTCGAGATTACAGAGTTTCAATGTCCCACACAGCCAGGGACGTATCTGAACCTGGTCTCTTCTGGCTTCGTGACGTCAGGAATGCCAAAGACATTCTTTCAGGTCAGGATAAAGAGGGGCATCAGATGCTCCAGCTCTACAAGCAGCTTCAGATGGTCTGGTTCGAGAAGATCGTTGAGGAGGCTGATGAATATTGGGCACGAATTCGTTCACGACGAGTGGTATCAGACCTCCAGCGTGCAGCTTGCAACATTCTTAGGGCTCAAACGAGAGTGGAACCTCAAGATGGAAATATATGAGTCTCTCTCGAAGTGTAAGTTCTGCTTCGAGCAGGTTCATCCGAACGCCATTATCTGTGGACACTGCAATGGTGTTCTCGACATGGATAGATACAAGAGAGAGTTCGTCAGAGCAGATGCATCATTGATGTCTGCTCAGGTTCAGTAAATAGCGGAAACTGTTCAAGAAGGCGAACACTTTATGGCTTCTACAGCAGGGCCAGTCATGCATTCAGGCCAAGACTGCCCTTCTCAACGATCCAGCTGGAGCTATCTCATCCTGATGCAGTCTATGTATCCAGTGATGGACTTAGCTTATAAGGAGCTTCAAACGAAGCTGACAAGACTTGGCATTCCAGTCACGAAGGAAGTCTCAGCTTCCTATATCGTCCTAGCTGGAACAAAATCATTAGTCGAAGGTGCTGGCTTACCTCTTGATCCTCATATCACCTGTATGGATGGGTGAGAGGAATGTAGGTTCAACGCTCCAGTACGCCGACATGTTTGAGCGAAGCTGGGAGCCGAACATCAATCCATCTCAGAGCTTAGTCTATTGGGTTTGGCGTGAGGACCAAATTAAGTTCGTCGGCGCTACGACTGACAGAGACATCCTGATTAGATACAAAAGTCTCTTGGCAGTATCGTCAATGAAAACTCTATAATCTCTATCTTGAACTGTGAAGGCTGGCTTGCTCATCGAACTGCCATGAAAGCAGCAGCGACGATAGGTGGCAATCCAGACAAGAGCACAGTCAGATTGGCGTTGACTTAGGTACCATTTGGGATGACTTTTCTGGAACTCTAATCCATAAGGATCAATCACGACCTGTTGAACGAAGAAGAACACGTTACCGCGTTTAGGAGGACACATGATAGGTATGCCCGTTCAATCAACCCTGGGCAGCTAAGAACCTCCAGGCGTATCACAATACGCTGGCGTTCCACAAGTTGATCCCAATCGTCAATCAAGGTGCTCCGAACGAATGGAGTCACTGGTGCTGGCACTCAGGACAAAGGTGCCATGCTCATCGACATCACAAACGGGACTCTCTATCAGAACACCGGCACTCTGGCTTCTCCGGCTTGGACTCACGCTAGGCTGAGAGTCATGAGAGATCCACAAACCTATCGTCGTCAACGATTTTCGTGGGATCTTCGATAGGGGAGAGTGAGTCTGTCCCCTCTGGCTACTTCATCGACTCTAAGAACAATCGGTTCCTTAGACGTGGTGTGAAAACGCGAGAGGGGAGCAGTCTTAGAATACGGTATCACTGGTAAGATTCGTAGAATGAAGGTCTTCAAGAAGACAGGTGAAGCTTCTCGCCTGATCATTCTTGATGATTTTGGAAATCTCTACGACTTCATCAATTCGGACTTTCCTATCCTTCACGTCGACGGCATGATCGACTTCTCAATGGTGACGGTCTACAATAGAGCTTATATCACTCCACATAATGGTAAGACAGGACTACCAGGTGGAGTGGTCCACACCTATAATGGCTCTGGCATGGCTAGAACCAGCTGGAGGAGCTAAGCCCTACATAGGTGGAGGAGCTATCCTACCAGCAGTTTCATCTACATCTGGACATGTGGGAGAAAGGTGTTCATGCTCTAGCTGTAGCTTATTTATCTGATACAGGCTTTATCACTGGCATTGGCATGTTTGCCAAAGTAGATTGTCCAGGGATAGAAAGCTGGATGTATCTGGCTTACCTATTGGTCCTACTGGCACAGTTGGACGTGTCTTAGCGTCTACGAAAGTGCTTAAGGATTTTAATGATGACTATATTAATCAGACCTATTATTTTATACCAGAAGGCTTGATCAAATAATAACAGTGCCACATTCAATACTCAACACCTCTAGATTTTTATGATGCTGACCTCTTTGACGACGCCAGCTATCTGCTTGACCAGCTTGAGTTTATACCGGCTGGAGTTGGTATCGGCATGTATAACTCTCGTCTTATCGTCTGGGAGAGGATGCTAATTCATCTATTGTCAGATGTAGTAAGGCTGCTGACCCAGAGGCGATGAATGGGGCGAGTGGCTTCGCTACAATCAACCCAGGAGATACAGATACAGGCTTAAGAAACTGCTTTGACTACAATGGTATGCTTATTTGTCAGAAAGCTAATCGGAGCTACTATACTAATGATAATGGTCTGGACGCTGCTACATGGGCAGTCCCAAAGCCTTCGACGCTGGCATAGGGTCTGAACCTCATGCAGTTGCTCAGGTCATGGATTACGGTCACGAGCTAGAGGGGATTGTTAGTAACAGCACATCATACAGGTATCAGAGTTTACAATGGCACTCTTTCACAAGTCCCTCTTACATATAACATCGACGACCTTTGGAGTCGTATAAATAAGACCTATTTTTATAAGGTCGAACTGAATATAAACTCTGTGGACTATGAGATGTTCGTAGTAGTTCCTAGTAGATGGTGCTACTGAACCTAACTGCATTCTCTACTGTGACTTTAATGAAGGCTTGGACTTCGAGAATGTTAAATGGGATGTTTGGTATTTTAGCGTCGACACTTGGACTATGGCTATTGAGCGTGGAGTTGATGGGGAGGCCATAGTTGAGTTTGCTGGTCTTTCCGGTGGCATACAGAAGCTTGATAAAACAAGGAAAAACGATCAAGCTGGACTTATCTTTAACTATGTGCAGTTTCCTTACATCCCTTAGATGAGGACGATAAGGTCTATCATTTCACTGGTGCTCAGATCAGAGCTATGGGCACCGGAGACATGACAGTCGAGGCTACAGGCCTTGATAATGTTGATTTTGCAGCTGGAGAAACACTGACCCTAACACCTGCTCCAGGTAAGCCTTACTTCTCTGGTCTTAATTTCAACTCTGAACATGCATCTATCAAGCTTCAAGTCCACAATACTAATGAATGGTACAAAATCACTAAGCTCTCCTCTATCTGACTCCTACAGCTGAGAAGAAGAATGGCTGATCCAGCTCCAGACTTCTCAGATCAAATTCAGAACTTAATAGAGCCAATTAGAAAGATGACCCTAATCTCTTCCAAGCTCTTGAGTTCTTAAATAACAGTCTTAGCTCTCTAAATAAGCAAATAAATCCACCACCTAAGCGTGGTCATGCACCTGGGACTGGATTCAGCATAGACTTAGGTCCACCTTCAGCATTTAACTATTTTCTCCCTGGTAGAGTTCTTAGACTTGTTTGGGCACTCGTAGATAACACAGCCCAGTATGAGATTAGGAGAGGCGCTACTTGGGCGACGGCTCTATTCCAGTTTAAGACTAGCTCTCTACAGGCTAATCTGGACCCTATACCGACTGGGATTTATACTTATCTACTCAAAACTATAACCCTCGGTGGTTCATACAGTGAAGAAGCCATATCTCTAGGCGTAGTCATATCCTCCAGTTAATCCAGTTATCATAAGCTCACAGGTCATAGATAATAATGTGCTCCTACGATGGACTGAGCCTGATGCTTCCTTTGATATAGACTACTATGAGCTGTTTAAAAATGGAGTTTCCATAGGCTATAACGATGGAAACTTTGCAGCTCTTTTCGAGACATCTGCTGGTAATTATAACTACGGTATCATAGCTTATGACATGGCAGGGAATGCTAGTCCTATCTCTACTATTCTCGTAGGTGTAAATCAACCACCCGATTTTGAGCTCTTTAATACATTTGTCAGCACTTTTCCTGGGACTCTTGTTAATGCTTATCGAGATTCTGCTTTACCTAGCTTACTAGCTCCTGTAGATGTTACTCAGACGTGGCTTACGCATTTCTCCTCTCATTCATGGACAACGATACAGGATCAAATCAATGCTGGTTATCCTATTTATGCTCAGCCGACACCGACGACTGGGAGCTATGAGGAGATTATAAATTATGGAAGCTGTAATCAATAACATCATAGCTAATGTAACTTATAATTTCGCCTATAATGATTCTAATCATCCAGTTACGATAGTCATAAAGATGTCAGGATCGACTGATGGGACTACTTACTCAACTCCGGTAGCAGGCGCAGTACAATTTTTTGGGTCTCTTAAGTTCTTAAAGTTAAGACTAGAATTCACAGGAAGTGACGATAAAGCCTTCGTATCGATCTACAATCTAACTGTCAAACTTGATGTGAAGAGAGATTTGGACAGTGGGACTATAAATGCTCTAGCATCCGACGTTGGAGGGACACTAGTAACCTTCAATAAGGTCTTTAAAGATATAGATTCTATCACACTTTCTACTAAATCTGTCACACAACCAATCACTGCTATCTATGACTTTGTTGATGCTCCTAATCCTACGAGCTTTAGAGTTCTATGCTTTCGATAGCACAGGCAATAGGGTCAGCTATCTAGTCACGTGGAAGGCTAGAGGTATTATTCTAGTGGCTTGGCAGCGTTGGAATTCAGCGACCCATATCTTTGAGCTCTCTACTAATGAGGGAGCTAGTTGGATTCCTCTACCTTTAAATGGATCTATCATCAATGAGGGGACGATTGGTTCAGGGTTTGTTCCTGCTCCAGCTAATGCGGCACTAAAGAATGCTGCAAACATATTTACAGTTAGTCCGCAAGACATCTCTGCTGCAAGTCCATATCTTACATTAAGAGATACTTCACAAGGTACTGACCAAAAGTGGTGGAGAGTTGGTAACTTTGGGACTCTACTTTACTTACAGGCTCTCACTGATGTTGGAGCTAATATAGCTAATGTAACCATAAATAGAGCTGGGATAGTTGCTGCTCCTGGTCAGATTAGAACTTATGTTACTGCTGGAGCCGCAAATAGTCTCCCAAATAATGTTGTTACTTTAATCTCATTTAACACGGAGCAATATGATATCGGTAACTGCTGGGCGATTGGCAATCCGACTGCTATTATAATCCCAGCAGGTGGGGATGGGACATATATTGTAGTCGCCTCGGTTGCTTTCTCTAATAACTCTGCTGGAGCACGATTTGCTCGAATCTCAAAAAATGGTGTCGCAATCTATCAGCAATACTATCCGACATTTGTTGGTGATCAGACATTATTTGAGATATTTTGGATTACTCCTATGGCTGCTGGAGATTATTTCCAGCTTTCCTTACTTCAAAGTTCTGGATCTACTCTCGATGGCATAGGATCTGGGCTTCTGGCATTCAAACTTTGGTGATAAGGATAAGCTATGGAAGAATTAGTATTGACCGACCCAGTGGTGATCCCATCTACGACGACTGCAAAGTATCATGTCATCTCTATTCTTATGGACATGGAAACTAGAATTCCACCATCTCCAGATCCTGGCTGTATTGTTATCAATCTCAGGGATAATAACAATGTTCAGTCCAATTATCAATATACTGGTGCTCCAGCTATAACTATGATTAAAAGTCTAAATACAGCTAATCTAACAACTAAGAGTATGCACAAGCGTATCTTAGAAAAGCTATCAGCTGATGGTCTTTTACCTGGGACTGTGACAGGAACTCCTGATCCTTAGAGGATAATAATGGCTGACTGGAACAAACCCACAAACTCTAGTAACTATCAGATTGAGGTTCTAGCTAACCTTAAGGATAGAGATCTAGATGGTGGAAATCTGTTTCTTAGTGCTCCTACAAATCCAGTAACTGGGATGATTAGATACAATAGGAGCACCAACTCTTTCCAAGAATATAATGGGACAGTATGGGTTGATAAGATTCTGTCAATAGCTGGAGGTGGGACTGGGACAGGCTCTTTATCTGGTATCGTTGCTGCTTTGGGTCTAGGGACTATGGCATCCCAGAACAGTAATGCTGTTGCTATCACTGGTGGCAGCATGATTGGTGTAGCTGTAAGTGCTACATCTTTGACTGAAGTTGTTGCACTATTACATGGAGGGACTGGAGCAGCTTTAAGTCTAGGACCATATGCTAGCTTCTTAATGTCTAATGCTACTGGAGTAGTCTTTGGCACAGATGGACGTCTTCTTGATAGCTTGAATGCTAGTAACTTAGCTTTTGGGACTGTTCCTGCTGCTAGACTTCCTAATGCTCAGGTAGAGTGCAGAATTATACCTCGACTGCATTCTACTAATGCTACAGCTGTTCTATGCTGATATCACAAATCTAAATGTAACAATCACACCTACAACTACAGCTAGGCAAAGTACTTCTCCAATTTTCAATTAGTCTTCAGGCATTTACTTCTGCTTTCAATACGGTCTATGGAAATGTTAGAATCATGCGTAATATTGGAGGTGGAGCTTTTACTCAGGTTGTTGAATTCAAGGAGCTGTAGGCCTGCTAGGTCCAAGCTCTGGTCATATTACTTGTGCTCAGACATTTTTCCAATTTTTAGATGCACCTAATACTGTAGCTTGCTTGTATATATAAAAGCTCAATTTTGTCTTGACTCAGTTGTAGCTGGCTCACCTTCAGTCAGCACTGGTCCAGGCCATCTTTCTGTTGCTATAGCTCAGGAACGCTAATGAATCTAGAGCATATAGAAGACTCTGATATACCAAAGATAAGTGCTCTCTGGCGAGAACATCATAGCTATGCCTTTCATCTACCCTCATAGATGTAATCTAATCACAGAAGCTAAAGCTGTCATAGGAAATAGGATCATAGGCTATGGTCAGGTTAGACCTATAGCAGAGCCTATTCTAATTCTTAGACTTAAATGCTAGAACTGCGTGATAGGATAGAAGCTTTACGCCTCCTCATGATAGAAGCTCATCGTGGTGTCATGCACAAAGGTCTAGACCGGATGTTCGCATTCATAAGAGATCCTATTTTCGCTGACCTAATAGAAAAACGATACGGTTTTGACAGGTCTGATCCTGGTGAGATGTTGATAAAGGAGTTGACTTATGGGCGGAGGTGATCCACGTAGGCAGCCTCGATCGCACTGCACAGGAGCAGATTGATCGTAATCGACAGTATGGTCGCGACGTTCAAAGTGAGGCTCAGAACTACAGATCTATGGGGCAGAGTAGACGTGAGAGTCTCATGCCTCAAATTGAGAGGGGCTGGCAGAACTATAACAACAGCTCTGCTCTCAAAGATACATTCGGCAAAGGGAGTGAGTATGATACTAGGTCATACCAAGCCCCTAATTATGAAAGATCTGGTCTCTCGAACGAAGCCGCTGCAGCCTATCGAAAGATGGGGCAAGGTAGTAGCGTAGATGAGACTCCTTTCCAGCAAGCTAGAGGAACTTACTCTGACTTCATGACCAGCGGTGGAGTCGATCCTAAGCTCTGAGAAGCAAGCTAGAGAGTATCGCTGGTGACTACGAGAACGATTCGGAGAAGGTGGAGGTAACATCCTCCGACGCCGATAAAGCTCGTATGCGCGGTGGCGGTGTTTATGATGAATTTTCTAAGACTGGTGGACTTTCGTGAGGGTGATAGAGCGAATATCAGGTCGCGTGCTACGTCTATCATCCCATCTAACTTTCGCCAGAGCCAATGCTGAAGCAGATAGAACGTGCATCGGTCCAGGGTGGCTATGGACCTGGTGCCTCTATCATGAAGAATCAGCTTCGACGTCAGGCTACTCAGGACTCAGCATCGGCATCCAGAGACGCAGAACTCGGCATCATGGATCAGGTTAATCAGGGACGCGAATGGGGTGCCACTGGGATGGAAAGGTCTGAGGGAAACCTGCAGAATCTTATCTCTCAGTAATACTCTTGCAGGTCCCGGCGGCGCTGCAGGCATAAACAGCGACTTGATGAGAACGATTCAGTCAGGTCGTGAGTTCGGAGCAACAGGGAGTTCTGGTCTTGAGATGGGCATAGCCGGACTGAAGCAGCGAGGAGCAGGAAACTGGAGCAGCTGGTCTAGCTGGTCTCTCAGAGATCAGAGCAGGATTATTACAATAGACGAGCTGAGGGAACTGCAGACGCTCAGAACAGGAACGTCAATCGGCTCGACGATAGAGATAGATATACGTACGAGCGACAGAACGAACGGGATCTCACTGGTCAGGCAGGCCTATCATCGATGTATGGCATGGGTCCGTCTGGCTTTGAACAATACGGGGATCAATATCAAGCTCAAGGCATGAGGGATGAGAATTCCTCCATGCTTCCCTATCTGAATTTCAGAAAGAGCATGAATCCAAGCTTCATGGAGAAGTATGGAGGATTGTTCCAGAGTCTCATAGGTGGTGGTGCTGGTGTGGCTGGAGCGTATGCTCGTTAGGGATAAATCATGGCTAACACCTTTGACCTTCTTCGACGTCGGAACTTATTCGCTCCACCAACCAGACCAGCTGGCTTCAATCTAGACCAACCAGCTCCTCAGGCTTCTACGCTCAACATGGGAGCACCTGAGACCCTTACCTGATGAATGATCAAGTCTGAAGAAGACGATGGTAGTGATACCAACTACTTCGACATGATAAGCAAGCTCAGTCGACCTGGGCCTCAGGATGACTGCTTATCAGCAGATGTTAGACAAGACTCCAAATGAAGCTGACTATCAACCAACTAAAAAGGTAGGCTTCTTGCTGCTCTAGCTGGTTTCGCTACTGGGATGCACAATCCTGCTGCTGGATTCGGGTTAGCTAAAGGTATCGTTTCAGATCCATATGAGAAAGCCTTGAGACAGCATCAGATGGAGATGCAGCAAGGTGGGACTGCTGCTAATCTTGAGAGGATGTCTGCTCAAGATCAACTTAGAGAGATCTCTGCTGCTCGTGCTATGGGTCTTAAATACAACGAATTCAAGCTCAAGCAGAAACAAGCAGAAGACTTAGCTAGATATCGAACTGGAGAGCTTGATACTAAAGGTCAGGAGCTTGGTATTCGACGTCAGGATGCTGCGACTCGAGAAAGAGGTGTGGCAGCTACTGAAGCTAGAAATAAGCTTACAGGTGACCTCAACAAAGGCAATCTGGATCTTCGTGGTAAAGAACTTGACGTCAAGAGAGCAGCTCAGAGATCTATTGATAATTATCATACTATTATGGGAGATGCTTATAAGAAACGTACTGAAGCTATGGGTGATAAGAATAAGGTCCAGAACTCTACTCAACAAGCTGCTGCTATCCAAAATGCTTATCAGACTTTGAAGAATGGACCCGAAGATGGGCTGAGTTCATTAAATCTGATGATGAGAACCCTGGAAAGCTCAAGCCTAGAGATCCAGATGGAAGCACACTCTTACGAGATGTTCAGAAATGAACTTAAGAGACGTGTTACTGGTTCTCTGAAATCTGGAGTTCCTAGTCTTCGATGAAGATCCTGATGATGACTCTGGCGATGATGACAGCTTTGAGATTCATGGGAGGTCAATAATGCCTCCTCGCACAATTAAGTTCAAAGACAAGAAGTCTGGCAAAGTCTATGACATGCCTTGGGATAAGGATAGCAATCCTACTCCCTATGACTTAGCCAAGTTTTCTTACGACGCTGATAATCCAGACTGGCATGACCAAAGCAAAAAGTCTAGCTGGTCAGGCTTGGGATAAAGGTTCTGACGTTGCTGGCAAAGCTTGGGATGCTACATGGTCAGCTCCAGCATTATAGCTGATCCTGTCAAGCTAGAAGACAATGGAGCTTTCGCACTACATCAATCCGACAGGCGAAACAAAGGGTGCTCAGAGGTATTGGGTCTGCTTATCTAGAGACCTTAAGTGAGAGGATTAACCTCTTTAGCCTCTCCTGGTTCTGCTAGCCTACTGGTTGCTCTCTCAGGAGGAGCTCAATCTAGCTGCTCGGCAGGCTATGAAAGAGGGAGTAGTAGGTGTTCACTGCTGCTAGAGCTGCTAATCTTGGGATGGAAACATAGAGCGTGGAGTCGGCGCTGCCTTTGCTGGACATGGGGCTAAAGGGACAGCTGAAGGTCTCTATGAAGGAGACTATGGCTAAAGCTGCCTGACTGGAGCTATAGAAGCTGGATCAGTGGTGGTCTTGGAGCTAGAAATAGAGGCAAGGTAGTTCCAGGAGAAGCACCTCTAAGGACTGGAGCTAAGCCAGTCGTTGAGGACATCACAGGACAAAGAGATATTGTTGAAACTCCTTATGGTGGTGCTGGTAGTCGAGGTATAGAAGCTCTGGATCTGTCGTATCAGGTCCACAATCTGTGCTTCCTCCAGAGCGAGGTCTGCCAGCTTATGGTGAGACTGCACCGCCTCCACCTAGAGAGCTTCCACCTATAGGAAATCAGTCTCCACTTACCTAACGTCACAGATCAGAGGTTTACCTCCAGCAGGCGGGTCGACACCTAGCACTGGACCATCAGGGACAACATATTATGGTGGACCAACTGGACCCGTATCACCAAACATCAACGAGCCTCCAACGAGAACATTCACAGGTGGTCCTGGACTTGCTGCTCCTGGTCGTATGCCTGTTCGCAATTGGGCTGATGCTAATGCTAGAGTACGAGACATACCTCAAGCCAGCTCAGCCCTTAACTGAAGTTCCAGGACCGACTACGAGACATACTTACCTCAAACTAGTCCTTATAGGAAGAGGTCTGCAAGGAGGCTCAGAGCTGCCTGTGACTTGAGGGAGAAGCTGTACCACAACCTCCTGAAGCACCTCCACCTATACCTCCTGTTGGTCCTGAAGTCACACCTCCTATAAGAGGACAGGTAGATCCTGTAGAGGCTAAGATAGCAGCTAACGAAGCTCAAGATCAAGGCTTTACAGGATAGGATTAGAGGTGGGGATAAGCCTCAAGTCCTGCTGCTCCTGTAGTTGAGCCTGCAGCTCCTCCTCCTATGGACATCACTGGACCGCCTACAGAGCCAGTGACTAGTGAACCTGTTAGACCTAAAGCGACTGCTCAGCAACCTGAGTACAACTCTCAGTCCCTCTAGCCAGGTGAGAACTCTTAAGCAGTTCCAACGGAGAACTAGGATCAGGCTTCTAACAGCCGCAACTCGCATATTATAATGAGGCTAGAGCTGCTAAGCCTGCTCCTCGACCTCAACCAGCATCACCTAAAGAACTTGGTCTAGAAAGGCCACATAGTGGCTTATCAGATGCTGAGCTTACTCCACTAGTCAAAGCTAGAGATCCACAAGCCGTCTTAGAAGCTGCTCGACGTCCAACGATGGAAAAGGTCGCAGGAGATATAGTCAAGAAAGCAAGCAAGAAGCCAATTAAGATAGATCCTTTTGATGCTGAAGCTGCTGGGAGAAAGCGGACAGAAGTAGAGAATGATTGGCGTCAGGAGATGCTTGCCGACGGTCATCCTCCAGAGGCTGTCGATGCAGCTATCGAAGCAGCTCGTAAGCATAAAGTTGATCTCTCTGATGTTTGGACCTTCTCTGATTTAAACCAGAAGATAGGTGCTCTATCTGATACTTCTCCTACTAAAGGCAAGAGGGGTGGTAAAGTCTTCAGTAGCTTGGCTGGTCAGGTTGAGAAGATTAAAGCCGAGATAGCTGAACTTAAAGGTGAGCAGGGATCTATTGGTCCTGACGTCAAAGCTGGTATGGAGGCTCGTAAAGCTAGATTAGGTAAGGGAACAGATATACCAGAGCTGCAAGACATCACGCCTCAATCAGAATTCGACGTCGCCAGAGAGGAGTCTAAAGCTAAGGCCAAGCGAATGGTCGAGCAGATGACTCGCGAGCATGGTGATATCACATCTGCTGGTCTTGATCCTGCTGAGAAAGCTGCTGCTGATAAAGCCTTAGCAGTCAGAAGATATGCCAGCACTATGGATGAGCAGAAGTTTGCTCCAGAGAGAAGGACTAATATCCCAGATATCGAAGAAGGGCCAATGGGTCTTGAGAATGTGAAAAACATTCCAGGTATCCATGAATTTAGTCCAGACCTTCCTGAGAATCAAGCTCGGAATCGACGTCAGAGAATGGCTGAAGGACGCATACCTGACATCTCTGATCGCTCCCCAGCTGCTAAGCTTGGACGGAGAGGCTTTCTAGCCAGTCAGAATATAGGTGCTCTTGCTCCTGAAGGACCTCCTAGAAGATTTGGACTTGCTGATAAGGTTAAGAAAGAAGTTGGCAGGTTCTTTTCTGACGAGACTGGTGCTGCTGGTCCTGATGTCAAGAAAGGTAGAGCTACTAAGAAATCTAAGCTTGGTCCTCCTGATATGTTCGATAAGCAAGACCCACAGCTGGACTCAGCTTCTTTCTCTTTCTCTCATGAGGGTTTTCTAGGCGACCTCCGAGAATCTCCTCAGTTCGGCAGGTCGAAAGCTCAGAAGCGATCTTAAGGGAGAGAAAGGATTCTGGCAGCCTTTCGACAAAGAAACTAAAGCTAATCCTAAGAAAGAAGCTAAAGCTGCTGCTAAGGACTGGATTAGATTCAGGCAAGCAGCTATAGAGCATGGAAATAATGCTCGTGATGCTGTAGCAGAGAACTCAGCTAAGGCTAAGGAGATTGTAGATAAGACCAAAGAGACCCTCAAGACGATGGGGATAAAAGCTCCTAAGCTCAAGGGCATGTCCCCAGAGGAAGTTGGTAGATTTGTACTAGAAGCAAAGGTCAAAACTGCCAATATACGCTTCAACGACTGGCTTAAAGAATCTAGGCTATATGGGAAAGGGAGGCCAGATAGATACGTCGACGCCGATAGGAAAGAATTCTAGCTAAGTGGAAGGCTAATCACCTCATGCCAGCTAAGGAGTGGTCTTCACATCTCGGTGGTTTAGCTGGATGGACCAAGAATATCTATTCTAGCAGGTGGGATACCTGGAACTCCGATAAACATACATGGTGGAAATATCGCTAGATCCGACATAGCTGCGAGAGGCTTCCTAAAAGGCACAAAGTCTGCTCTTGAAGGTGTCTTTAGGCCTAGTGTAGATAAAGCTGTCCTAAAGCAGTATAAACATTTGATCCCAGAAGCCATAGAGTCAGGTTTCCAGTGGCATGGTATCGAGTCTGAGGTAGGGCAGAGTCTAGGAACATCAGGTAAAGCTTCAGCTTCCAAAACTGGCGTCGTCACATCTGGGCATAGTCCTGAGCTAATCCAGAAACTTGCCAATAAGGGAGGAACTTTAGGTAAGAGGTGCTCTTAAAGGTCTCAGAATACACTCAAGCTAAACTAGAGAATCCTCTGTTTCAACGCTATCTACCAGCTCGTAAGCTCAAGTTCTTAGCTGAGAAGGTAGAGGAACTTCAGAAGCGAGGCATGTCACGTAGGGAAGCTATGACTCAGGCTTCGACGATGGCAAACGACTTCTATGGCGGCGTTGAAAAGGTTCTAAGAGATAGGACTGGACAGAATGTTCTCAAAGCTATAGCTCTAGCTCCTGATTGGTTTGAATCTCGTATGAGACTAGCAGGGAAAGCAGCTCAAATCCGTAGCTGGTCTTGAAGATAGAACTTATGCTAAAGCTCTAGCTCGATCTACAGCTATGCGTCTAACTAAACAGGCTGTTATTATTTTAGGAGGAAAGGAAGCTGTTGAAGCATTGAAGAAGGAGAAGCCAGGAGAAGCGACTAACATACCTCTAGGCGAGGTTGCTGGAGGCAGGAGAGCTTCTATCCCGACGTTGGGAACATCTAATGAGCTTCTGAGGCTTGGTGAGGAGGGTCTGCTCAAATCGTATAAGGAAGGGAATCCCGGCGTCGCCTTCGAGATGCTTAAAAATCGTATGAGCCAGCCTGCACAGAGTGCGATTCAGCTCCTATATGGTCAAGATGAATTCGGCAATCCTATCAGAGGTAAGTCAAAGTTTGGAAAGAAAATCAAGTTTGGCAAGAGTGCCTATGAGCACCTCAAAATAGGAACTAGACCATTACAGCCACAAGGTCCTACAGGCACCTGTTGACTACTCTAGAAGGGAATATTGGTGGTCCAGAGGCGGTTTCTAAGGCTCTTGAGTTACCAATAGAATTTAGGTCAAAGAAGACCTTTGGTCGACGTGGTCAATAGTTAAGACTTCTTCTTAGTCTCATATCGTTCTAGCACTTTAGGATTAAGGATATACAAAAGCTCCGACTTCCCATCCTCTGGGATCACGTTCCATTGTAATTCTAATCGCCTTCTGAGCTTGCAAGCTTTCTGCTATACGATCCAGCTCGAACATATCGAAGAACTCCCAGTGTCGACGTAGCATCTCAGATCTCAGCATCTTATGCTCTGAATCAAGCACTAGAGCCTTGATAAAAACTGCTGTCCCCGGTGCTGAGATTGACTTGCTACCCTGACCTAAGCCTACCCTCCTCGATCCCGGCACGTAAGCTTCACATGCAATTATCGACTGCTCCATATCCTTTAGCTCTATGATCTTATCAAGCTTATTAGAGAGTGAGATGCACATGGCGACTTTGAGAACTGTGTCGTGAAATCTCTCCAGTGTGCCTGTCTGATCCTCAGAGTGGTCTTCAGCGTCGAACTTGTTATACCACGCATCATAACACTCAAGCGCCTCTGGATTCCATTTGAACTGACCCTTGACTTTTGAGATCTCAATGAGCTTGTCCCTCATTTTGACAAAATTTTTGGGGAAGTTATTCTCTTGATCCCCTCACGCCTGAATCCGTATGGGACTTCTTGTCAGCGTAGATGATAGCAGTCCTAGCTAGAAATCCACCACCAATAGCATTCTCTGGTAGAGCTTCTTTGAGGTGTGTCTCGTTAGATGCGCCAAGAAGGGTTATGCAGGGATTTCTTAGAATCTCTTTACCATGACCACGAGTCCTATAAGTCCATTGAGTATGATAGTGCCCATCGTAGATATCTGTAAGCTGAGTCAAAGCCTGTGGGTCTGATATGATGAAGCTGGCAAATTCAGATGCGACTAAGAAGGCTGTAGAGTCGACATCTGGAGGGCCACCGTTGCTTTTTGACTCAACCTCACGAATCTCCTCAATGATAGCTTCTATCGATGATCGACCCTCTATCACCTTCGTGTTGTCGACGGCTGTAACGAGAGCACGAGCTAGATGGACTGGTGGTCCTTTTCTCAAGCCTGAGCGTGCGACTAAAAGGACAAATAGATTCGGATAGAGTAGTAACTGTCCACCTTGCCTGACCACCCAAACTTTGTTTTTGATAACAGCAGATACAGCTGCAAGAGCGGACCAGTAATAAAATCTTCTCGGACTTTCGCTCTTTTGGGTGTATCTGAGAACATCCTCAATAAATCCCATTCAGGCGCATTTCCGTTTGTCGTAGTCGTGGAGATATAAACAATTTGGATTAGTACATTTCTTTTTAGTGGGCAGTCACGATAGTTATATCCTACCTTAGTTTCAGCAGGAATGATTAGTGAGTCTCGCTTGATCGTGCAGCGGCTGAAATCAATAGGTCGCTCAATCTCATCATGAATAATGGATCTATAGGCTTCGAGGTCTTTTTCAAGGACAATTGAAGTAAGTGCATCATGTGCCTCAACGACGAATCTAAAATCGACACCTTCTCGTCTGAGTTCTATCCTTTGCTCTAATTCCAGCTCGTCTAAGTTGATCTGGCACAGTGGATTGAGGAATTTGAGTGTAAGCTTCCTTATAGAGTTCTCGTCCTCCTCGTGCATAAAACTGTCTGTATCGTCCAAAAGGGTTAACGAGAATTCGATTATTATCGCGGAGTGCTTTCTGGATTGATTCATGGAAGACCCTCTGATATTTGGAGAGAAAGCATGGAAACGTCGTAAGATGATCCCAGCTTTATACTCTGAGATGCTTATGTCGATACCATACTTCTTGGCGTCGGTATTGACTAATTCTGTTAATCTATGCTCACGCATGTCATAATGACCAGCATGTCGAGCTGTTTTACCGATAAATCTGAGGACGCTGTCCACTTGGTCAATCGGTATATTGAAGATCCAAGACGATGTGATAGTATGTATATCCTGCTTTTCATCGAAGAGCGTGAGCATCTTGTGGTCAAGACCAAGGAGAGCCACAATCCTGGCTTCCAGCCTGTGACATGTCAGTTTCAACAATGACGTAACCCTCGTCAGCGATTAGAAACTCTCGTCCTTCTACACCAATCTCCCCATGTTTAGTGATAGTATGGAAAGGCATTCCCAGCTTTTCTGGTCTAACTGGAGGCTTGAGGATTTTAGTACTAGACCGTCCAGTTTCAGTTCCAGTAATAGTGTAGACGGTCCGCATTCTCCCGTCATAGTCAGGCTTAGCTCCAAAAACCTTCTTACAATTGAGTTTAAGCTTTCTGATGTGGAGGATGAGTTCAAGACAGCGTTTGTGGGTAATGGGTCGCTTAGCAGTGTGATTTGCAATGAGAGCAAAGAGAACTTCTTCTGAAGTTCCTTTTCTAATCGGGAATCCAAGCTGTCCATATACAAGCTTTCCCGGAGCCTTAGATGACCCCGATGTATTGACGTGCCAACCAGCTAGATTATCAAGCCTCGTCTTGGGAGACTTGAATCTTATCTTGATAGAGCTTCTCAAGCTCAAACTGGCGTTGATGATTGACCCTAAAGCCTACGTCCTCTAAATCATAATAAAAGTTATGCAAAGCCATCTGATGGCCTAAGACGAACTCATCCTTCCACTTAGGAAAGCCTGGGACTTTCATCTCACAGGCATCCTTCATCATCTCATCGAAAACTTCAAAGGTGACAGCAGCGTCGCGAGCATTGTAGTGGAGGTATCTCTCTATCTTGTCCCGCTTTGGGTTAAATTCCTTCCCTTCGTCTTTGTAGAATGGCTCTCTGGTATATACTGACGTCGTGAATGCCAGCGACTTTGGAAACTCGGGATGCAGAGAATGAGCCAGGAGAGAGGTATCGCAATAAAAATTGCGTATCCTAATACCACAAAGTCTCAGCCAATTGCCGCTGGTCAAACTTGAAGTTCTGGCCGATAACACGTATATCAGAGTCAAGAAATTCAGCAAGAGTAACCCACATTTCAGCCAGAACACTCTCATGAATACCCTCCTGATTCTGCCAAGAGAAGCAGTCGAGAAGAGGCACTGACATAGAGTGCCATTCATTGAATGCTAAAGCTATGCAGAAGGGAATTGATCGTTTGACTTCGATGTCGACTGAGACGATAGGCTTATCTTTATATTGCTCAAGGAATCTTTGGAGTGCGATATGATCTCTTGCAATTTCGAGGACTCGTTTAGGGGATCATAAAGCTTAGATACAGCTTCCCGTTGAGCTTTAAGCAGGTCAAGCTTGAAGATGTGACGGTATGAGTAATTGAGGCTTCCTTTTCTCTTATGCTCAAATCGGTCATCTTCCAACTCCCTTCTCGATGGAGTAGAGCGGCTGGATGTATCGTCGCTACTCCTTTGTAGTTCTAAATTGATAGTTGGAAGATACGATCCTCGCCATTGCATTATCCCTTTGTAACCATTACCCTTACCGAAGACAGCTTTAAGAGCTAGATTACCCATCGTGACAATACATTTAGGCTTTATCGCATGTATTTCTTCCCAAAGCTGGTCGACCTGAGATTCGATGGTAATCCCAAGTTCATGTAGGCGTTTTAATTTATTCTCTGGGGGTCTATATTTGATGACATTAGTGATATATACGTCTCGTCTGTCGATACCTATCTCTCTAAAGACCTCAGACAGAAGGGAGCCAGCGGAGTAGCCACCGTCTCGCTCGACAAATGGACGCCTCATGTAGTCCTCTGATGCTCCGGGTGCTTCACCGATAAACATCAGGTCAGGCTCTGCAGGCCCGACGCCTGCAACGTAGTTAGGGAGGGCTATTCTATGAGGGTGATGATATCATTGCGACCGACGTTATTCATGGCGTGCCATCATGGTTTGAGCAACCACACCCACAGTTTCAAGAGCGTGTCCGCATTGAATGCTTGCCCATGCTCGATCCGCATCAGCGTGGCGTGGCCAATCCCGCTTTCTCTCGCGAGATCGCGCAGACTTTGCTGGCGCACCGTGCGATACAGTCGCAACATCTCGCCAAGTCGCGTCGGCCGAATCCGTCCGCTAAGTGTCGTCGCCCGACCCATTTGTCTCCCGTAAAGCTGACGATAGACTATCTGTAAGCCTCTCCCCCTCGGCTATCTTGATGCCCATCTTCATACCTGGTGAGATGCCTTTGTCGGTATATATAGCAACCAACTCAGCCTTTGATCCCCAAGCGAAGCCAGCCTGCATCCCAAGATCACGTTCTTGTGGGATTAAATCATTCAGAGTCCAGGCTGATCGTAGAAAAGGTGAGATGCGAAATGGTGCTTCTCCTCTCATAAGAGAGTCTCTGAAGCACTCTTTGGCATATCTCTTGTTTTCCTCTATAGCCTGTCTGGACCTAGCAGATAAAGGACTTTCTATGATTACGAGCTTCATTGATTAAAGTCCTCCCACCTCTTACGAGCACCAGTTGCTGCACCACCTACCATCTCCATCGTATTAGCAGATGCATAGATAGTGACTTCTTTTCCATTGACGTCTTTAAAGACAAGTCTTAACACAGGTTTGTGCTCAAGCTCAGAATCTTCATATATAACAACGTCAGCCATACCGTTGATGTAGGCATAGTTTGGGACCTTAGGCCAAAGCTTCATTCTCCCTCCAGCCTCTTGATGATATTGTCGTAGGATTTCTTGTCCCTTTCGATAAGGACATAGCTTCTATTCATGGCGACGCAAGCCTCACCTAGAACACCAGAGCCAGCAAATGGGTCGATGATGATTTGACTTTGATATGAGCAGTCTTCAAGGATATCTTGGATGAGTTCTACAGGCTTCTCGTTAGCATGAATCATCTGAGTAGGATGGACAATAGCATGTTCTTTTATCGAGCTTAACTTCGTCCCAGTAGTTAGAGCTGGTGTCCCTTTAACAGCAAGAATGATAAACTCAAAGTCTCTATCATACTCCCATGACGCTACACCTCTACGTGCACATGGAATTAAGCTTTTTCCATAAGTAAAGGCGTCTTGCTAATCTGGAAGCCTATACGTCTCTAGTTCACCAGGTTTATGCTCAGTCGGCTCACCCACTTTAGTATGTGGCTCATCGACTCCGGCATAATAAGAGTAGTCATCCAGTCCACAGAATAAGTATAGAAAGGCTCCGAATTTAAGAACTCTGTATAGCCTCGCGAAAGACTGGGAGGGTTCTATCATCAATCGTGAGTGTGGGCTCAAAGAAATTGATCCACGGTGGGTCGGTAATACAGTGGTGGATCGAATTGGCTGGTAGTTGGGATAAGACCAAAGCGGAGTCACCAAGGAAGACTTGATCTCCTTCCATCTCGTGAGACAAACCTGCCTCAGCCTCAGCTTGATGTCTCTTGGCTGTGATCCGGACAAGTCGAATGGCTGTTTTCTTATCCTTGATATTTCTAAGAGTTGGGTCATTTCTGACAGCTCTGGCGAGATTAAGGTCCTCGCTAATTGATCCAAGAGCAACTTGGAGCTCTCTTAGCTGTGTCTCTAACAGACCATCCTGTCTTAACAATGTCGCTTTGACTGGTCGTCCGTCTTTTGCTTGTCCATGTTTGGCCTGCCTTAAGAGATGCAACTTTTCGACCAACAAGACTTGATCCCACCACGGTAGATTGAAGCGTTTTAGATTCTCATGTAGACGAATCTCTTCACCTGTAGATTCATCAACTTCACGAATCGTAGCCTCAATCTCAGGCCAGCCTAGACTCTTTGCTGCTAGAGGTCTACGTTCGCCTGAGACTAAGATGTAGCGGTTGGAACCGTTCACTTGGCGAACAATTATTGGATGGGACTCTGACCCATCTCTGCTAATGACTCTGCTATGCTTTTGACCTGTTCTTCGTCTGGACTCTCTGATGGGACAAAATCAATCTGATCAACCCTCAGATTCATTGATCAACTCCTCGTACTCATCAAGATCGTTTGTCTTCTTTGCTGGCTTCTTAGCTGTACTGAGGTTTTCCTTTCTTGTCCCTATGAAAATATGCTCGGGATTCCAGCAGTCTCTAAATTGACAAATTCCATCTTTATGACAGATATCAGTAGTATCGCTGAGATTATAATTGAGGAAAATAGCAGCCGATAATCTATGGACTCCTCCAGACATTACCCCTATAGGCTATCTGACCATAACCATCAGCAGTACAAGCTCTATTATACCTCCAGCAATTACTGTCTGGTTCTATATATTCATATTTCAATAAGACTTGAAGAATTAGATCGAGATCTTCTTTAAGAAGTGTTCGTTTGGCGAACGGTTTCATATAAAGATGGGGAGTTAGCTGTCCTCCCCTTTCCGACTAATCTCATATATGTTCTGATCAGATGACCAATACGAGGCATCGAACGCGACGATCCTAATCATCAAGACACTGTCACTGCCATTCAATAGTTCCTGAGTCTAGTTGCATCAGGGTCAACGACGGATCTTGATTTCCTCATCGTCCTTGACGTGTTCGAGAAGCTCAAGCAAAAGCCGCTTCTTCACGAGACTGCTTCAGCTTCAGGAGTTTCTTCCTCCTCGTGCTCCTTCTCCAGCTCGTCGGCCTCGTCGATCTTCATCGACTTCCTCTGAGTCCTCGTCGTCGTCCTCGAAGTCCTCGTCTTCATCTTCGAGATCGTCGTCATCGTCAGACTCTTCTTCGTCCGTGAGAAGGATACCGTTCCTGAGATCCTCTTCCGTAAAGTCTGAAAACATACAAACCTCCGTCTGCTGAGTTAGATGTATAGATAGAGCACGGGCATAGGATGTGAATCTACACCCGTGCTTGGCTAAAGACTAGCTCTTGTCGAAGCCCCCGACACCAGCGGCCACTTCACGCTTTTCGTTGAGGGACCGATACTTGGCAGGAAGTGGTGCCCAGTCCTCGATGACGTTACGAGGTGGCTGCTGACCGTCGACACCTCTGTCAGTCTTGACCTTGGCGTAGATGTAGAGACCAGCCTTGTCGTCGAACTGAGCCTCGGCCATCTGGTTCTCGTCCCACTTCGGGTTGAAGGCCTTGAAGAACTGGACAGCGCCACCGGGCATCGAGACAGCCTTCTCGGAGAACCAATGCTTGATCGGAACTCCGAAGAACTCTGACTCGGGATCTCCAACTTCGGTGTCGCACACGACATTCATCGCGTCTTTCTTGGAGTTGAGTTCTTCAGTGAACTCCTTGAGCATCACGACGGTCCACCCTGGCTTGACGATCTTCGCCCTCTTGAAGTCATCGGGCGTGAGCTGCATACGGATAGCCATTTTTGTTTGTCCTTTGTTTTGTGTTTAGCTTGCGTCTGTGCTGATGTATTTATTGTCCTTCAGCTGGACTTGCTGAACCAAGCTGCTTAATCGGAATCTCTTCGATGTCTACCTGCACCTCCCTATTTGCTAGATCACGTTCACTCCAAATATCAGGGACGTCGTCTGCTTTAATCTCCTTTCTGATAGCTGCTCGATCTGGTCTTTCCTCTCTTGATGAGATCTTTGAGGCTGTGCCACATCGCCTTGTTAGTAATCTCGAACTTTGCTGGCAGACCCATAGCCGACTTGGCTACGACCTCTCCAGAAGCTACAGTCTGAACGAAGTATTTGACCCCATGTGCAATCTGTGATGAGGCTTCGTTGTAGAAGTGATACATCTCGTTGAAGTAGCAGGGGAGAAAGCTAGTAGTCTTCCAGCCATAGGTCTGTAGAACAGTTGCTTTAATCATCGACGCCAGCACTTCGTTTGTGGTCCCACCCTGCTTGGTCGTCTGAGCCTTCGTGACTGGGTGAGCTGTCATGATGAAGTGGGCCGGGATGATCTTAGCTACCTCCATAATCTGAACAGCTAGGACCAGTCTCGCCCTTGAATTCGTCCCAGTCAGGGATAGCAATGCCTCCCTTGGTTCTCTTGAGGGTAGCATTGTCTCTATGCCCCATCTGGTAGAGGACTGAAGCTGTCGAATACATCGTGTAGGAGTCGATAGCTACCGTCCCATAAGGACAGCTAACTTGTAACTCCTCAAACATCTCAGCGAACTTCTTGATGCCAATCACGTCGTGACGTGTATCATCAGAGAGGCCGACTGTAAAGAACTCGATGTCCGTTCTACGCGGATAGAAGTCGATAAGCGGATCGATACGACCGTCGAAGTCGAAGATGAGGATTGGACCGGGCATAGACCCAATGGCTACAGTCTTACCACAGCCATGTGAGCCTGTCCACAGACCCATGTAGCGTCCACCAAATTGGCGTCGATGTAGCATTGGGCTCATGATTTCATCCATTTGAGCAGTCCAGCCATAGCTCCGATGATAATACTGGAGTAGGCGAAGAGCATTGTGAATAGCCAGAGGAGTAAAGAGTTCCTCATAGCTTCGAGTTCACCTTTGAGATAGTCTTTTGTAACTAGCTCATTCTGCTCTACAGCCTCCGTGCCTTCCCATCATCAACGCCTAGGGACCTAAGCACTTGATATAGAGCTATCTGGCTCATATCTTAGACCTCAGAGATATGTAAGAGATGCCACCGCACTTTGGACATCTCACGTTCTGCGTGACAGACTTCGCCTTTGGTCAGAGGAAAGCTCAGCCGTGACGATAGACGTGATGACCATATCCTCCTGACAGTCACCACACAGCACAAGTTGAGTGTCGTCGGTGATCTTCATCACAAGATCGACGAATTTAAGAGTTTGAGGTATCAGTTTTGCCATGTTCTTTTCTTAACCATGATTCTGAGACACGAAGTCGTTTCTTTTCCTTTCGCTCTAGCAGATACAGAGCTGGCCATGACCAGTATCTAAGCCAGAACCACCAGCCATATAGCGTTCGAGGTCTAAAACCGAAAGCTATACGCTGTTCCTCTGTGAGCATAGATCAATCCAAGTTTCCAATCAAGCTACCAAGATCGTCAAACTCGTCTGTCTTCTTCCGCTTGTTCATGCACTCATCACAGACAGGCTTGACCTTCGTGATCCTGACTTTGTTCATGTAGCATGGCTTCTCACACGACCAGCAGAGAGTCAGCCTACCCTCGATGAACTGGAGATGGAGATAGTGAGGACAGTTTGTAAGGAGACAGCGATAGACTTCTGTCCCTTTATCACCCCACTTGACCCTTTTATACTTATGAGGTCCAGGATGTGCCTTTCGCTTCTTTTCTGCCATAGGTCTCCAGTTCCATCTAGAGGAAGATGTGGAAGCTATTCAGGATCTCGAGTGTAAGGATCCCAAGGAGCTTCAAGCCTGAAGTATGCTCGAAGCTTATGCTCTCTGACTTCAGGTTCAGCAGAGCAGACCGACTGATAATTGCAACCGGAGAAATAACGACCACACGATGTTCTGTTTCTCGGGAAGTGATTCTCCTTATGTCTAACAATCGCTTCCTTGATCAGACGTATGGCGTCGTCCTTCCATTCGTTGATGAGAGCTTCTGAGTAGTTGAAATAGTAACGTCGATACTTCTCGATGTCGGTGAGAGTCTTCTGGAAACCAACCTTGTTGACGATGATAGGTCGCTTGAGGGCAAACGTGTAACCCTCAAACTGATTCGAGAGCTGGATGGGATGTGAACGTCGAGCCTCTGTCTTGTGGTCTACAACGTACTCTAGACCTTTTGGATCTCTGATGCCGAGGTCAACAACGCCTTCCCAGATAATCATCAGCTCAGGTGAATCGTAGAGGACCACTGAGAAGGGCTGCTCAACGAACTGAATCTCCCAGCCATCATATTGATACTTCAGAACGTAGCCTCTGAAGCTTGGTAGATCTTCCTCAAGGAAGATTTGTGGGTCCAGACCAAGGTCTACGCAGGCTTCTCTACCGAACCTGGATAGATTCTGAGATGACAACGTTTTCCCGACCGACATATCTGCCCTCCATCTTCGCTCTGTAGTAGTGTGCCAGCATCCTGTGCATGGCATCTCCACGAGCAAGAGGGACATCCTTCTCAAGCGGACGTCGATTCAAGACGTGCTCGTAGAAGTAAAGCTGCCAGCAGTTCCCCATCGAGCTGAGGATCTGTGAGTCGAGTTTGATGATGAGCTTCTTTGGAGCCTCAACTCCTGTAAGCTTCTCTATAGAATCAAGACTGATAGTCATCTAGCGGGTCTCCTTTTGGACCATCTCCTTTGTAGAGTTGACGTAGCCGAGCCTGGATGTCCAAGCTATAGAAAATCTGCATGACCTTATTCATATGCTCAGCGAAGACATCCGGTTGAATGTTCTTCCTGATAGCCCATCTGACTGCGAGATTACAGATGAGAATCATCCACGCTTCCTGTCGACATCGTAGGTCAGCTCGGGCCAGTTAGGGATGCCTAGCTCCTGACCATTCTTCCTCATCTGAGCGATAAACTTCTCACGTAGCTCCTCGATGTCGATGAAGTTATCCTCCATCGTCTCTATAAGAAACTTGACTTTGTCTTCCAGAGCTTCTATTCCTTGCTCATACATTGTGGATCTCCTAAGAGGCTAATCTACGTTTCTCACGTGACCTCTCACGCTTACACATTTTACAATATCTACTACCTTTATAGGTAGCTGTATTGCCGTCAGTGTACTCATGACCTTGTGGACAGTGAGTTCTAGCCCTTAGGCCTCCCAAGTATGTGTCTACAACATTTTGACCCTGTGTGCCCTCATAGATGTGCAAGGACTCCAAGCAGAGTTGATTGTCGCAGGCATGTAGAGCATAATGCTCCGGTCTAATAGCTCGACCGAGCTTCTCCTCTAGGACCAATCTAGCAGTAATTATTGCTTTTGTACTGCTTATCCGTGTCATCGGTCGGGTCTTAGTCCCAGTTACCTTGCATGGGACCGAAAGATCAATCCCCTGCTCATACATCGAGAAGTCTCCTTATTCGCTTAATAAGATCGTGTATGCCTATGTGATCTTCATGTGAGATGTAGCCGATAGAGTAGGATGAATTTCATCAAAGTCCTCATCTCGGCCTCATCTAAGCAAAGAAACCTCTCAGAGATCGTTGATGTAGTCGTTGTAGGAGAATTCTTCGTCTTCCTCAACAGCAGTCTTTCTTGACTGTCGTAGAGGAACTCTGGTTCTGGCTTTAGACCTGTCACTATCTCGCTCAGGGCTTTGAGGGTAAACGTATCCACGCTGATCCTCTCGCTTAACTCCCAATTCCTGAGACCTTGCAGACCACCATTCATGTGGAATAGCTCTAACAAAGTCATAGGCCTTACAACAGACTATACCTTCGATGCAGAGAAACCAATCGGGATTACCAGCATCGTTCAGGGGCTTCACATAGATCAAATGCGTTCTAGTCTCATGACAAGACAGACAGCAAATGTGATCATGTGGGAGAAACTCTTTAAAGCTTGCACACTCCAAGAAAGCTACAGACATAGAGGTTCGATGTGTGATAGAGTTGCCCTGAAGCTTTTCTCTATCAAGCTGATGTTTGATGCTCTCAGCGTTTGCCATTCTTCTTGTGACCATTCTTCTTGACGTCATCAGGTGGCATGTAATACTTCTCGCCGACGTCGATACCCATAGTAAGAGCGATAGCTGTATTTATCACGAATGAGCAGCTGCAGTTGAACTTCTGAGCATCTCTCTCGATAGCGATAAGAAGCTCTGGATGGATACAGAATCCATAGATTCTTAGGCTTACGCTCTCTCCATTAGGCGCACGACTCTGTAGCCTGACAGTATCACTTCTTGATCCAACTCCGCTTCATACACAATCCTCACAGATAAATCGCTTCGGCTTGGACATATCTCCATCTGGGAAGACATATCTACCCCCTAATTCACACCGAAGCTTGAGACACTTGAAACAAGTTTTGTTTTTATAGCGACCTGAGATTGCCTCATACAGGACTCGACCCTGCTGTTCTGTTAGAGGCAGACGTCGAATGAGATCAGCTATATCTTGACAGAGACGGTCACGCTCGATAGTAACCTTGATCTCAGGACGTAGGATATCAGGATGTGACTCGATGATTCGAGCCAGATTGTCTCTAACACTTCTATCCTCCTGATACTTGGTCACTTTACCTCAGTCAATTCAAATAGCTCCATATGACTCTGACTGAGATGACCAGCTAGAGCAGCCCAGAGATACTGAGTAAACCGAGCGATGTCGAGATGAGTCTCAGCTTCCTGCATCACCGACCAGTCCACAGAGAGGACAGTAGAGAGCCATGATAAAGCTCATCTCATCGGTCCAGTGACAGGGTCATCTACCTTCTGCTTGGCCTTCTCTGGATGAGGCTTGGCTGCTCTAGCCTTGATGATCGTGTTCAGGATGTCGAGTCGGGCCTCGATAGCCTCGCGACGCCACTCCAAATCCTGAAGTTGAGCCAAGTAGTCGTGTCGTCTAGCCTCTATAAAATTATCAGAAGCACGAGAGAAGAAGTCTTTAAAAGTCTGTAGTGACATGTAGATCCTTAACTGACAGAGATCATCGCCTAGAGATCGTAACACGCTTGATCCGAAAAGTCAAGTTGGTCTCTTTCTTCTTCTTGACCAGTAGTCTTTCCTCTCCATCTTCCATCTTTTATACCATCTCCTAAATCCTTCCCTCTTGCAAATTTTACACTGTCTCTCACCTCTCCAAATATATGTATTTGAGTCACTATACTCATGACCTTCAGGACAATGTGTTTTATCGGCGTTGAAAGCTAAATCGACCAGCAAGATATGAGTCTACTAAATTTTGACTTGAAGTTCCCTCGTATAAATGTAGTGGCTCTCTACAACAGTTCGTTATTACAGGCATGACAAGCGATAAAATTCTGGTCTTAAGCTTTCTGCCTAGCTTTCCTTTCCAGTATTGACCTTATATTTTTAGGTCTTGCAGTAGTCGTAATGATACATGGCTTAGAGAGATCTAAATTATCTTCATCCATATTTGGTCTCTGCCGAGCCTTCCCATCTGAGAACAGGAAGACCCGGCTTGAAGCAGACCTCTTGCCTTACTTCTTGACCTTCTTCACAGGGTGGAATGTCACCTGTTTGAAGTTGAGCTGAGCGGTGTATGACTGAGTCTGATTTTCTTTGATCTCAGCCATCTCCGACTTGAGATTTCCCAGGATGTCGATGAGCGTATCGACTGTTCCAAGTAGAGCGGCCAAAGTGTTAGCCATTCTTGCTTGTCTGGATTCAATAGTGACGATAAGCTTGCGCAGCTCATCTCTACCTTCACCGATCTCGGGATTTAGGTCGGAAGCAGGCTCAGGATCAGGGGCGAAGTGGTCGAAAGCGACGACGGAGTTGAAGCCGTTATCGATCTCACCCTTGATCAGAGGAAAGCGCATGGCTCCCCCTTGTTCCAGTCGACTGAGAATGATTCGGCGTCGTCCTGATAGACGATTTTGCCTGTCATGTCGAAGCCCCAACGACCACCGAGGTCATGAGCAAGTTGCTCGGCCATCACTTTCGACATACTGGTCGGGTCGAGACCGACATTCTTCTTGAAGACCGTATTGACGATTGAGAAGACTCGTGACGAGTAAGCTGATGCCATCCTTTTTGTCCTCCTTTTTATCTGTCTGTCACCATGAAATAGACTACGCCTGCGAAAAAGATCCCGATGTAGAGCCAGTCGAGACTATTCAAGAGGGAGTTCAGGCTCATCATCTCTCTCCTCATTTTCTGTTCCGACGACTTCTTGATCGACGAGGATAATCTCCTCAAACTTAGACGCATTCAGAGCGTGCTTGATGACCCTATAGGCGTACTGCTCTGTGTGACCGGTCACCTTTACAGTGACTTGGACTGTGTAGATCACTTGCTTGTCTCCTCTGTCTCTAGCTGCTTCTTCATAGAGCAGTCTCCATCGAATCGCAGACTTCATCGTCATGCTTGAGCAAATGTCCACCACACTTCTCGCATGTGATGTCGTCGATGTTAAGCCGAGTGTGATAGTCAATCATATGCATCACGTCGTGATTGATGAGGCTAAGCTGCTCACCAAAGTTGTCGCTAGCTGGGTCCATCTCCTTAGCTTGGATGACCAAGATGGCGACTGAGTTGAGATGCTCCCCAATCTTGTCGATGAGAGCAGTTTGTTTGGCGTCGTATTCTCTCTGACTCATGTTTATCCTACCAATTCCTCATGACCTACAACGCTACCGAGGAAGTCGTACTTCTCATACTCCTCGACGTCGGCATAGTCGACTTTCTCATAGACAGGAATGTCCAAAGCTCGTGCTGCTCTGATGCGTTCGATCAGCTGAGTCTTGGATATGATATCGAAGTGACCCTCCCAGCCGTATCCAGTGTCGTCATACTCCTGCCACCAGCGAAAGTCACCGTCTCCTGAGTGAGATGCCATCTTTGGAGAAAACATATCGAATCTCTCGCTTGCTGTTACGTCCATCGATACGTTTCGAGAGGGTATTGAGTTTACGAAGCAGAGAAGGGTCTTTACGACCTCTCCCTTTTCTGTTGAGTCTCTTTATCATGACGCTGTCATCCTTCTGTAGCTCTTGACCTCTGGGCACTGAGTTGATGTTCATGAGGAGTGACCAGATCGTGATCGCCCCATATCTAGGAGTGTAGGTCACCCAAGCCTTCTCGACTAGCTTAAGGAAGTCTTGATCGGTCTCGTAGAGAATCTCGGCCAAGAACTCTGTAATCTCAGGACCACCAGTGAGATAGTCGAGATAATTACAGAGCTCATCCAAGTCCTTCTCTGTAGCTTCAGTGAGCCGCTTGTGGTTGATGGAGAGCATCAGTGTTTCCACACTTCTGACGTGAGAATCTGGGTCATTACAAGTGCATCTGACCAGTTTGCTTCTCGTCTCACGGCTGCTGCCGTCGTCCATGACAGCCATAGCAAGCTCTTACCAAGTGGGAAGACTGCCTCCTTGAAAGACAGCCTCCACACCACTGTGCTGTGAGATAAAGATAGTGAAGCTTTCCCTCTTTCTTTACCATCACAGTCCCCACTGCTTGAGACCACGAACTCGCATCACTTCAGCAAGCTCGTTCATGAGAGCAATCTTGGTCCCATGAAATCTCACCACCATCGAGCGTATTAGCGACGTTCGCTCGTTTCTGCTCCACAATCTTGGTGAGGAAGTCATCTACAGTCCCTGCTGCGATGAGGTAGACGGCGTTGATAGCAGCGGCTAGTGATCCCGGTCTTGGGAATCGACCTTCACACTGCTCTTCTTTGCTTGGATTCCACTGACGCTCCATCATCACCATGTCTGAGACGAATTGCATGTTCAGACCTTCGGCGGCGACCATACTTGAAGCTACCATGACACGACGACCGGGATTCTTGAACTCCTCAATCATCTTCTGTCTGTCCATCGCAGGGACTTGAGCGTTGAGGTAAAGCGGCGGTTCGTATAGGTTTAGAACCTCTGCACCAGGCTTGGGATTCGGTGTCCCATATTTGCAGATATTCTCGACCTTCTGCATTACGACCACACCTGCATTAATGTGGTGAAGAAAGACTACAAGCTTTCGGCCTGCAGTGATTCTCTTAACCCCATTTCCGTTTTCTTCGTCGAAGACCTCATATTCAGAATCGCCAGCTTCATTGAGGAACTCTTCGACAAACTCCACACACGCTTCAGTCTTTGCGACGCCAGTGATGTGCCGCATGTGTGTGAGATAACCAAGAATGTCCTGAGGAGTCTTGCGAGCCTCGGAGTTCATCAACTCTTGGAACTTTTTGACAATTGAGACGTAAGAGTTGAGATCCTCACCCTTAATCTCTGCGAGTCTGAACTGTCGAAACACCTTCGGGAGGTCAGGCAGAACGTCTTTCCTTAGCCTCCTGATGATAAAGTCGCTGGTCTTGGCCTTGAAACCCTCAGGGTCGCGAAGACCTAGAATCTTACCCGTGACAGGATGATGGTCGCACTCCCAACGCTCGAAACGTTCCTTGTTATTGAACATCTCAGGTCGGACGAGATTGAGAGGCACGAAGTATTCACCAGCGTGCTTTTCAATCTGTGTGCCTGACATGATCACAACACGGGGTCTGTCCTGCCCCAACCTCTCAGCGGCGCCGACGATAGTTCTCAGAGCCTTTGTTCTTGAGCTTCCGTCGTTCTTGATGAGATGGCCTTCGTCCACGCAGATATGCTTGAACTTAGCACAGAGTTCGTCAGACCAGATTGGCTCGTAGCTTCTGTCTGCTCTCTTGTCTCCGGCAAACTTCCATTCCTCGAGCTGACGGTCTGTAGGCTTATTCACATCAGGTCTTACAAGACGTAATGTGTCTAAGCTCACGATAACAACGTCAAACATGTCAACGTCTGGAAGCTCTCGGCTGCTCTCGATGACCTGTGCGATGAGTTCGGCGTCGGACCAGCGAAGAAGCTCAGCAAACCACTGTGCTCTCAGGCCTGACTTGACAACAATCAGAGCCGGTCGCAGGTCTTCGTTCCTGACTAGTAGCATGGCCTCCTGGACCGTCTTCCCGAGACCTTGTTCGTCCAAGAGCAGGCCATTACATCCGGCTTCTTCCAGAAAATGGACTCCCTCCTTCTGAAAAGGAAAGAGCTCCCGACCGTCTCTCGACTTAGGCCACACCTCCGTGGTGACCAGTTTGTCTTCAGTGAAGCTGTGACCACAGGCGCTCTTGATGAGCTTATAGGTTCCCCAATTGATGCGAGAGACCTCTTGCACGTCTTTGCCACACTGTGGACACTTGGGTTTCAGAATCTTCGTTCTCTGCATGACATGTTTATCTCTCAGTCTTTATATTCTAGATGTCTGGAAGCAACAAAGGAACCGTTCACTAAACGAACAGTTTCTTGATCATCATCTTAGCGATGTCGGTCAAGAGGCCTTTATTCTCCAGCTTCTTCATGACCTCCTTGGCAGCGTCTGCCATATCTTGTTCCTCTGAGAGTGCAAGCTGATAGTAGCCGTCGATGATCTTCTTCGCCTGAGACCGAGCAGCTGCTGCAAGCTTAGCCTGTGCTGACTTGCTTTCTGAAGATACCGCTTCCCCAGTCTTATTTACGAGACCGGGCATCTTCGGCTTACGGGCGACCTTCTTGAGGTATTTCTCTTTCTCCTCTACATCAAGCTTGTCATACTCAGCCTTCTGACCGGCGCTGAGTTTGTGCAGGCTATCCTCGATAAAGGATTGTCTGAGAGAGAAGACTGCGTGAGCTGCAAGCTTGATTCCTCGCTCAAGAGCATGGATACGCTTGATAGCTGCACACGCCGCTTCGTAGTGACCACCTTTGGCGACGTCGGCGAGATAGACCTGCTGCTCCGTTAAGAAGACAGCTCGTTCTTCCTCTGCCAAGTCCCACTTGATGAGGTCTTTTGGTGGGATGTAGTAGCCTGTGATTGGGTGTTGCTTGATCTCCCGGTCTTCGTAGTATTCGGGAGGATTCAGACTGTCGAAGTAGAAAGGATTCAGTGTTCCAATCTGCTTCGGATCGATCGCTTTCGCCTTCTCCCCACTACTTGCTGACCTATCACTTGCTGACCCTTCCACAACGGGTGCAGCGGTAGATAGTTCGGACTGTCCGCTCTCGACCTTCGAGGACTGTGTCCTTCCTGAGTCGGCCACGGCAGCGTCGACAAAGCCTGATACCTGAGCCTCCTCGATCCTCTGACTCAGCTTTATCTCTGTCGTCTCCGCCAGATCGACCATCGGGACTGACGTCAATTCCGACAGTGGTGTCTGCTCGCATAGTTCTTTGACCTGTTTCTCCGCAATGAGGCTGGGAGTCTCGTCAACTAGCGGCAATGCCGTCGTCGACAATCTCCTCATCTTCTTCAGCCTCTCCTTCACCCTCTTCGACGAGTTCCTCAATGGTCTCCTCGTCAGTGAGCGAATCTATCATGTCGTCGAAATCATCGTGTTCCATCGTTTTGTCTCCCTGTTCCTTTCCGAGTCTTGTTTACAGTTTGATCAAGTAATTCCTCGACCATGTGGTCGGTAAGTCTCGAAGCCTCCACATATTTCATGTTGAGACCGTAGAGCACCAGAGTCCTCAGTGCTTGTCTGTCGTCGCGTTTGATTGCCGACGCGACCATGAGGGACCACTTCTGGAGGGACATGTCCTTGTCGTTCACAAAGATGTCCTGTAGATTGATTTTGATCTGAAGCATTTTAGTCATACTCACCTCCTCTCTGCTTTAGCATTCTTTGAGAGTCTAGATGACTCTGAGATAGGCAGGAAGCTTGCACCTCCTGCCCACCTCACAGGATCTAGTCTTCCTTGTTGAGCCACTCTACATGATATGTTGCTGTTGGATGTCCACGCTTGGTGAACGCCGCAATTGCCTCGTTGATGAGACACAGAGCACGCCTTTCTGTGATTTCATCGTTTTTGAGTGCATCGAAGATGTCTCGTTGGATAGTCTCGAGACCAAGCCAGTCCATTCTAGCCGATCCTTCCCATGCGGCGTCGATAGCTCGCTTGATTCCTGGAAGAAATGTTTGAGTTGGTGTCGACGACTTATCCATCTGAATCTCGCGCATCTTGCTGTCCTTGCCTAGCACGATCTTTTCCATATTGAGCACCCATTCGCAGATGTCGATTGAATCTTGAGTCAGAGTTTCCTGCTGCGTGTGTTCCATGATTATCTTCCATTTAAACGTAAACGCGTTGGACCCGAGCATATAGGCGAGCGGAAGCTGCTCATGTCCCTCAGATGTCAGTCTGTGAGCGAGAACGTGTAAATCACCCTTCTCGTCTACATAGGCTCTGATCGTGAAGTCCTCGAAGACCAGAGTCTGCTCATTCTCTGGCCTGCTGGCCTCGTATGCTTCTTTGGAGTAAATGGCTGGTCTGTTCATGCTCACATCCACCCCGAATGAGTCCGGTTGATTCTCTCGCCGATGACGGCGTCGGCAATCTGGATGAGTTGGATGATCTGACCGTCACGACTCTGATAGTCGCACGTGTTGAGAGTCCAAGTCTGGAGTCCAGAGACTAGAACGAACTGTGGTGACCTGACGTCGATGTTGAAGCCGTGGGTCGTGATGAAGGCGTATCTGAGGTTGAGAACCTGCTCATGCGCGTTGGAGCACTGAGTTTGCCATTCCTGCTTGAACCGTGAGATTTTCTGTTCCGTCATGTGTTCCATCTGTCTTCTCCTCTACCGTATACGGACCCTAGCTAGTCCTTTGGCTCGATGGTCGCTGCGCTAGGCCTTGATTATACCTCACATGAAAGGGCATTGTCAAGCTGGCCTCTATAGCTTTGGGGACTTTCTATTCAATTGGTCCCAAGCCTCCTTGAGCTTAGCCTTATCTTCTGCCTTTTTTCTTTCCTCTTCATCGAGTTGATCCCAGTAAGCCTTGTGACGCTCTATCTCTCCTGGCTCGAATTCTCCTCGATTAACCTTTTCAGACCTTCTCATACCTTTCTTGACTAGCTCACTGTGCTTCTTTCCTCGACTCAAGGCCATATGTGAGACTCCATATTAGATTGACAATCAACGCCTTCCGGCGTCGTCCGATCGTAACATCCTTCTGTATAAATTTGCAAATTGGTATCTAATTTTTCTAGACAAAATAGCCTATGGCATAGACTTTGCCTTTCCCCTAGTTTATCTAGGAAAGAAACTGTTCGCCGAATGAACACTTCGCTAAATGTTGACAGTTTCTAAGTATCTTGTAAGAATATGCAAGATGCATTCCTGAAATGTTCTTACTGTGGACGAATAACATCCTAGTATCTAGGCATTCGCATAGCCTTTTCCTCCCTATCAAAACCGAGCTAAGTTGTTGATAGATCAGGTAGTTAGCGATCGAGGGTAGGTGTGTCCCCCCTCTGGATACCATCTCTCGTCTCTTGTCTGTATGATAGGTATCTAAAAAAAAATAAAAAAAGAGAAGACACGAACCAACAGAAATGCCGGGGGACCGGACCTACCTACCCTGATCCCGTAAAGTATTGATCTAGCGCAAGTTAGGCCTAAAATCATAGGGCGGAAAAGTATATGTAAATAAGAGGAAATACGCAGGATATTGAAGCATGAAATCTCAAAAGTAGGTACGATCCTTGCTTGTCTGTCGTCTAGAGAGTCTTAGATTGGCAGTTCATGAGCCAAGATGTCTCTACTCGTATCTGGAGTGTTTTTTTGTCCTTTTACGAAATTTTTAGCTATGATCATAGATCGTGCCAAATGCTATATGCCGATCGTATACGTGAACACACTTGATCGGTGTGTTATACTGATCTCGGCCCGGCCTGATCGGATTGGTATATACGCCAGTCTGAAACTACTGTCGGGCATTTTAGAAGGACTACTGAACAAACGGCGCGGTCAAAATCTGTATCTGCTAAAGGGTGAGAACATATGCGCTTGGACTACGTAGTCTCATTTGAGTATGAGTTAGATCCTCCTAATACTGTAAAGGGCTGTTGAGGCTCTAGAAGTTCAAACATGTTGCTCGACGCGCGATTGAAGAAGCTAAGACAAGCATCAGGCCTCAATGGTCCTCCGTAGTCGTGGTCCTTACTCGGGAGGGTTTTACTTGACTCAAAGTCTCCTCAGGACTGAAAGCTGACGATAAACGTGTTCTGGATAATGGTATCTGGGGCTTCCGTGACCCAATTTGGCACATTTCAAGAAAAGTCAGAAAACAGGCCCAAATGCGTGTTTTCTTGTTGCATTCCGGTCAGAACCTGCTACACTTAACTCAGGTCGCGGCATTCCGGCTGCGGCGTATACGACAAGCGCCTAGAGCGCAAAGGACGGGTTTCAACATGGCGAAAAAGCTTTCACGGTTCCGGCAGCGGTTCCTGACTCAGGTGACGGACTCGGCTGCTACGGCTTCCGCTGCACCGAAGGGCAAGAAAAACCGGCCGACTCGCGAGCTTCGTCGCCGGTCAGATCTTGACGACGGCGAACAACATCAGCCCGTCGCAGCTCGAAGGGTATCAACGAAGGGAACATCATCGCTTCGTGGGCAACCGTGGATGCGTCAGACAAGGCGAAGAGTGTCGCGAAGGCCGGGTGGAAGTGGTATATCCGGCTCCGCTGCGTCAACGGTGAAGGCATGTTGCAGATGTGCGACGATAAGATCGATATTGCAACCACTGACGGCGAAGTGTCTAGCCAAGATGTCGGCAGACGAAGCGCACGATCAGCCGAAGCCAAAGGAGCCTGCGACCATTGCAACTACGGCATGGATCTCGAACGCCGTCGTCAGACCCGCGACAAGCTCATGGGCGAACTGGAAGGCCCGGAGAAGCTGATCAAGAAAGTCGTAATCGGCATGCTGTTCGGTCCGACGACATGCACGCATGACGAAATCCGTCGAGCGGATGCTTCGAACAACAAGAAGTGGAACACGGCAAGTCGACCGCGCTGACTCGGAACGCATCGTCAATCGCGCGCTCTGCTGGCGATCGGCCTAACGCATCGTCGGCATCGTTCGGTTCGTTCGTATACGGCGAGAGGCAATCCAGCTTCTCGCCGTTTTCTTTCTGAGGATATGACGATGGAACACAAGACGGTTTGATCACGGGACTCAGGACGGAAGACGTTCAGCAATTGCCGCGCATCGTTCGCAAGCGTATCGCAAACAACATCGTATGGAAGCGATGGTATACGTTCTGCTCGCGATTCACTTTGATACGACAACCATCGTCGGCGTATTCAGTAAGCATGAAGATGCCGTGAGATACGCTGACGAGCACAAGGTAGAAGGGTGGCACGTATACGAACGACCGCTCAATCCGACTCGCTGAAAAGACAGGCGGCCAACGTGGTCGCCTTTCTTTTTGTCCAACCACTTTATGTTTCAAAGCACTTTACATAAACCACTTTATATCACAAAGTCAAGTAACTATAGAATGTATAGTGACTATAAAAAGTGAGTGACTATAAAAGTATAGCTGCTTACTTATCTCATAGCTGCTATACAATGTATAGTTACTTACCCTCCGCGTGGGTCCCATGCGAGCCGAGGGGCAATTATCCATTAAAGGTAATGGCGCCACGTTAAGCATTTCTTCCAGATCCCCATCCCCGCTTTTCGGCCTTATGTAGTCTTTTGGACTGCAGGCTGTGCCGGAAAGCTTTGGTAACAGAACGAGACAAACTTTTTATGGCGCAATACCGGACCCTGTGACCGATCTCTTGAATCTGGCGGCGTACTGATCACTGACGGCGCAGATACGATCATTATCGCAAATTGATGGAGCCATCACTTCATCCTTCCCTGCTAAGCGATTACAATCTAACCAATGATAATGATCTCCCAGACCAACCGTGGGGTCACCGCTCAATGGCAGGATGGTGAAACGGTGGACATGCTTATCGAAAGCCGCAAGATCGCCCTGCGCTGATCATCATGCAGGCTCTTTTTGGCAGGGATGCATGGGAGGATCTACCCAGGATCTGGAATCCGATTCGCAAGGCGATCCAATACATTTCACCCGGGCGCATGGATCATCTGGCGCAAGATCCCACGACCAGGTTTCCGCAGGCCTCTAAAGGAATTGGATACGTACTTGCTTGAAATTATTGAGGAAAGAAGAGCAAAAGTACAAGGTGAAAAAAAGATCTGCTCCAGCATCTGATTGATGCCGCTGACAAATGACATTATCCGCGACCAGATGCTAACCATGCTGATCGCGGGTCATGACGACATCGACTGCCCTGCTGGCTTGGGTCTTTGTGTTATTGGGCCAGCATCCCGAAACCTGCAAACAACTGGTAGAGGAAATAGATGCTCAAAAAATCATCCTTATTGATCGGGTCATCAAGGAAAGTTTGCGTCTCTATCCTCCCATCTACTGGCAACCGTCTTCCGGCGGAGGAAATGGAATTTGAAGGAAATAAGATCCTCAGAGATGAGATTATTTTATTCAATTTATCTAACCCATCGTGACCCTGCAATCTGGGACAACAAAGCGGAAGAGTTTTGTCTGCAACGATCTGCTCAGGACAAAAAACACCGTCCATGAGCTATGTGCCGTTTGGCGGCGGGCTACTGCGCACTTGCATTGGCGCATGGGCATTTGGCCAGGCGGCGCGCATTGTAATTCACACGCATGCTGCAAACGCATGAGCTTGAGTTCACAGCCGCCACAAAATCATCCGGCATATGGGCGCAACGCTGGAACCCTGCCCGGGAGTCATGATGAGAATAAAGAACGTGGGCTGGTCAAGTATCCAGCTAAAAACATATGACCCATTTTGGCTTTCTCCTGCGTTTTCTTTTTATTCTATTTTAATCCTGCTTGCGATCACATTTTTGGGATAACAAAAAAAAAGCTCTATACCTGGCTTCCGAAATGGCCGCGCTGTGTGTGGGTCGCAATTCTGTGCATGTTTTTTTCTCGCCTTTGTTTACACTCTCACACCCTGGGACAAATAACTATCTGGTCGCCACAGGAGTCCGGTATTACAACCCGCCGCTTGTCACAGGAGTTGTCTTTGGATACGTTCCTCTGAGGAATATACTTTCTTGTAGTGGAAACCATATTGAGTGGACTGTGGTGGTGGTTTCTTGCACGGCATATTTCAGCCTGTTCAGAGTTCAAACCAAACAAACGCTCATTTATGCAGGAGCAGTGATTAATAACTATTGTATGGTCCATTTCTGCATTTATTTTTTTAGCAACAACAAGCCTTCACCTATCTCTGATCATCCTTTTTGGGCATTGCCTGCCATCCTGCCGCAAATTCTGGTATGGTGCCGATATCCTCTGGCAGCATCGCAAGCTGTTGCCCGGCATTCTGATCCTGGGGACCTATCTCTCGCTCATGGATATTGTGGCGCTGCATAATACGACCTGGTCCATTTCAAGAACCCAGACCATAGGATCCTTTTTGGCATCCTGCCGCCGGAAGAGGTGGTATTCTTTTTCATCACCAACATGCCGGATCATCTTCGGCATGACTTTGCTGTTGCAGACGAAAGCCCAAAGCAGGCTTCAGGAAATAAAGACGGGTTTCAGGAATGTACTCACAAACAATAAAAAGAAGCCGCAGAAAAATTCTGCGGCTTCTTTTTATTCAGCAAGATTAATCAAGTCATGAATCCATTTTCTCGAATTAAATCTCCAACCGCTGACAAAGGCTTTGGGAGACCTCTCTTCCAGCATGACCATAAGGTAAACCAATATACGGGCAGGCAGCACAAACGCATCAACGGCAGGCAGGAACGCCGGATCAGCCAGATGGAACAAATCTCCATGAACAAGGCGCAAAACGTGTATCTCCACCCACGCAGCGCCTATGAAAACCGTGAAGTTAAACATGCGGATCCACAATGTGCAGGCTATCACCAGCAATAACTAGCGTACGTTGTTTTCACCGCTCGGCGAAAGATCATAGCGCCAACGACAACGCCGCGCAGAGAAGGGAAATAATGACGCCCACACTCATCGCAAAGGCCAATCCCAGATAAATAACGCGACGCACGATTTCAAAGGCTTGATCTTTCTGGCCAGCTCCAATGCGATTCCCACCATTACTGCACAGGCATTCCTGAGTCCGATAAAGCCTCACGAAGCCAAGCTCTTCAATGGTAGTTGACATTGATGGCAGCAATCGAGTCAGTGCCGATGTGGGCATAGATGGCGTTATAGGTTGTAATTCCTGCCCCTGACCAGAATAATTCATTGGCAATTGCAGGTAATACGGTTTCTTTGGGCGCACACGTCCAAAGTGAAAACCAGGTCGAAGGAAAATGTCAAAGGGTTGGCAGCCAGGGGAGTTCTCTTGAGTATAGATAAGAATGAGAAGCAGTACCAGCTCCAGGGTCCAGCCGATGCGGTGCCAATCTGCCGCGCCGCGGACCTCAGCGCAGGAAGTCCGCCGATTCCAAAGATCAAACCATATCCCAGGACCGTCTTGAAGAGCAGGGGCTGCAATCGTCGCAATAACTCGTGAGGCGGATCAGTTGAAGACTTCTCTTAAACAGCAATGTAGGAAGTGGCAATGGCAACCGTGGGATATAAGTAAACCCACGATGCGAAGATAACTACTGCCCAGACGGATCACTTCACTATCATTGGTGTAAAAACTCAATACTCTCGGGCATGAGAACCGCAGCCAGCGTAAAGATGAACGCCACGGATGTTGATAACAGCAGGCTCATGCCCAACACCTTGCGGATCGGTTCAAGTTCCTGTTTACCCCAAAATTGCGCTGTAAAGATCGCCATGCCGCTGGTTGCGCCAAAGAGGATCAGAATTAATACAAAAGAAAACCTGGTTGATAGACCCAGTGCAGCAATGGACGTCTCGCCCAACTGCCCCACCATGATCACATCGATCATGTTAAGCGAGGCATCGATCAAAGCTGTTGAAAGGAAATGGGAATTGCGATCACCAGTAATCTGCGCAGAAAGGTTCGATCACGCAGGAAGGAGAGATTCATAGGGAAGGAAAAGCAGGAATAAAATGGCGGTTCCTCTGGGGTCACCGCCGGGCTGACTCCTGATGAGCTAGTTGCTTATTTATCTTTAAGTGCATCGCGAACAATATATAGAGGCCTGCCCTTTGGCTTCATCATACAAGCGCCCGATGTATTCGCCTAGAACGCCCAAAGAGACTCACCTGCACGCCGCCCAGAAACAATACCGCGATCAACGTCGTGGCCCGGCCAAAGAACGCCTGCGATCCCAGTAATGCGCAGATAAATAACCACAGGGATGGCAAGCACGGCAATGCTCTGCCGACGCAAATCCAAAGTAGGGTTGCCACTTGCAGCGGGAGAAGTAGGAAAACCCGGTCAACGGCATTCGATGGCCAGGCGGAGCATCTTGCTTGAAAGGATATTTCGTTACACCCGCTGTGCGACGCAGCGGCGATTGTATTCGGTAACGCCAACTTGTCCTGAAGCCCGACTCCACGCCGACATGCCGCGCGGGGAAGCTGGTGCCGTTCACTGCATTTGTCCGTAAGCACGTCCACCACTTTGCGATCCATCAAGCGAAAGTCACCAGTATCGACCGGTATCTTCACGTCGGTAATGCGGGATAGATCACGCGACAGAACATGTGCATGCTGTCCACAATTTCTTTGAACCATGACTCTGCCTTCGCGACCGCCGCGCACCGCAAAGACGACCTCATTAGCCTTCCTTCCATTTCTTCGCCAGCTCAAGGATCGACTTCAGGCGGGATCCTGCAAGAGTCAGCGTCGATGATGACGACCGCATCGCCCGCGGGCATAGTCCCAGCCGGGCGGTGATGGCAACTTGGTGCCCAAAGTTGCGCGCGAAGATGATCAGGCCCGCACACAGCTTGATCTTTTTGCGCAAGTTCGCGGATCATATCCGTGGAGCCGTCGCTCGAGCCATCGTCCACGATGGAATGAGTTCCCAGGGCTACGCCGGAGGAGTCCAGCACCTCGCTGACGCGGCGATGGAGTCCGGGCAGGTTTTCACTTTTCGTTATAGATGGGTGCAATGTAATGGAGTAGGTAATTTTCATAAATCCTTTTTCGTTTTCCGTTGCGCACCAACAGACTTGGCGCGCTCAGTTTTTATTCTGCACTGAGGAGCAACGGGACTCCTTATTATCATCTTCCGCAAAGGGCGTCAGACCCAGCAACCGGGCGGCGCAAACATTCAAGAATGATCAGCGTGATGCCAGCACCGGCACGACCAAGAGCGCCCCCACAATACCTTCCAGAATTGAAACGCGATCATAATGGCAATGAACACCAGAGCTTCGTTCATGTGCACACCGCGGCCCATGATGTAAGGACGCAGCCAGAAATTCTGCCGGATCAAAACCAAACACACCACAAAGACGATACGCCACCCAAAAATTCGAGTGGGATCCAACGCGGGGAGCCTTCCCAGTAAAGCCACTGCCACGTGGCCAGCATGGCGGCCACAAAAGGCCCCACATCCGGGCACAAGGGTAACAGACCTGCGATCACACCCAGCACCAGCGCCCCAGGTATTCCCATAATAATCCAGGCGATCGTAAACACAATTCCAACCACAATCATCAGCACGATCTGCCCGCGCAGATAGGCCATCCATACATGCCGTATCTGTTGATAAAGCGTGCGCATATCTTCATGATACGCGGGGGTGATCTCCAACAATCTGTGGCGCATCTGCGCCATTCGCTCATAAATAAATGAACGCTCACGATAATCACCAAAACCACAATACACTTACCGAGGTTGTATCTCCAAGCAGCTCCAGTGCTTTTTCAGGAAGAGGAGTAAGCACGCATTCTGTACATTCGTGAGGCTCGCCCCAAGCTGCTCAAATGAAAACAGTCCCGCCAAACCTTACAGGCTGCGAAAGGATACCACTGATATCCTTGATAAAGCCAATATATCCTGTGCAACGATCTTGATTTCCATCAAAGAAGATCGGCGTCAGGATGACGGGCGCACACCCACCAATACGATCAAAGACGGAACATACAATATTCACCGCAGCTGTGCGCGAGAGTTTTGTATTCGCACCAAAAGCTGACAGCCGGGTTGACTAAATAGGCCACAAATGCGGCAATGATCAACGCCTTGACCGCTTCATGAGCATAAATCAAGAATGCAACCACGGCTATGAAGAGAATCAAGCCGGCCACATAGCGATATGGAAGACTCCAGATATTTTCCGGTTTTTCATAAAACCCTTTCACCGCTGATAAGGTCGGTTCGATTATCGGCGCCTCGACAACTGCCCGCATTGCCGCGCGCGCACATCTTAAGTCCACTGCCCGTATTCAACACCAGGACAGGGTCATCGCTTCCAACTACGCCCAAACTTGTCAGCTTGACCAGACCTGCATAAGCCGCAGCCCCGGCAGGTTCGGAGAAGATCTCCAATCTGCCCAGTTCCGCAATTGACTCGATGATCTCATCATCGGAGACGGTGTGATATATGTCCCATTGGTTTCTTTTGCAGCCCGCAGCGCACGAACTCCGTCTCGCGGCAAATCCACTGAAATACTATCTCAGCAAATTGTCTTTGCTGAGACAGGCGTGATGCTCTCCGTATTGGCTTTAGAAATGCGCTGCAACGCTGCATCCTTCAGCCTGCACCCAATAATACGCGGCATGTTGGGAATCCAATCTAGGGCCAGCAGATCTTTGAAGCCCTTATGGATGCCTGAGATAATATTGCCATCTGGACTGGAGACAAAAGATGGTCAGAGGTAAGTACGGATCATCCAGGGCGCTGTCCTTCTTATGCCAGTCGCGATGCCTCTTTTCGGTCCACCATTCCCAAATTTCAAGAGCGGCGGTTTTCTTCTTTGCCCTCCAGCGTAAACGGATTGTAGCCCGTGTTGCGGCAATACCAGCCAAATTCATCGGATGCCTTAATGCCCAAGTCGAAGGCTTGATCGTAGGTCCCATCCACCAAAATTACTTTGGCACCAAAGATAAGCATGCGCTACTTTTGCCTGAGGAGCAGACTTTAAGATAACCGCCTCTGCCCCACTGCGCAGACATGCCCGCCAGCGCAGCCCTGCGTTACCGCGTGGAGGCCGACCACGACATCAGCCCTGATCTCACGAGCACGGGTCACCACCAGGGGCACTTGCACGGTCTTTGAAAGAAGCCGGGTTACGTGACTCATCCTTGAGCCAGAGATGTTTCAGATTAAGTTTTTCCGCCAGGCTAGGCAGGGCAACACAGGCGTCCAGCCGGGGCATGCAAAGGCGCGTGGAATCGCCTTCGGGTTCGTCTACTGGCAAGAGGCAGATATCTCCACAGCGAAAACTCGGTTCAGAAGTAATGTCTTCCGCTTGAAATTTCTTTTATGGCTTCATAATCCAGACAATATCCAAATTCCCGCCATCTTTGAGCAATACGTAACTGAACGAAGTACAATGAG
>ERZ1370068.9961-contig-870_pt1 | contig 58250 bp, 66 predicted proteins | sample MGYA00561227_ERZ1370068 | MGnify/ENA primary metagenome ERZ1370068 (study PRJEB38410, sample SAMEA6850437) | metagenome | study: Metagenomic assessment of the ecological functions of the soil: analysis of the soil microbiota associated with the... | reverse complement strand
TTGTACTTCGTTCAGTTACATGTTGCTGGGCCAGCAGCATCGCCAGCGGCACCGGGATCAGCGACAGCACGGTCAGGCGGGCGTCGATCATCAACATCGCGACGATGAACGAGAGCGGAAAACAGGAGCGTGTCCCACGTCTCGATCGTGAGCTCGCGCACGCCGACGCCCTAACGCTTCGACATCGCCCACGATGCGGGCCATTCAGGTCCCCGAGGGGCGTGCGCTGCAGATCGGCCACTGGGCCGAGGCGAGCACCCGCGGAAGGCGTCAGCCCGCACGTTGGCTCGGATCCGGGCATTCGCGGTCGCGAGCCACCACCGCTTGCCTATCCGCGGCACCTCGGTGAGGAGCGTGCCGCCCAGGAGCGCGAGCGCCGCCCAGCCGACGTCCGCGGCTCCCGGCCTGCCCGCGCCTCGAAGGCCAGCGCGCGGTCGATCGCCCGGCCCAGCAGGATCGCGGGGAGCACGACCGCCGTGTTCATGATGATGCCGGCCGCCAGGAGCCGAGCACGAAGCTGCCCAGCCACCTGGCGGACGTACGGCCGCATCGCCGAGAGAAACCTCAACATCGGGGCTCGGAGCGCGAGGACGTGCGCATTCACGACTGATGAGTCGTCACCGCTGCCCGAGGCCGCGTCGATCGCAAAGCCCTACCCGTCGACGAACACGGCCGCGCGGTGCGTCTCGGGCAGGAAGACGTAGAGCCGGTGTCGGCGGCCATCCAGCGCCGTCGTGTGCGCACCCGGCTCGGTTGGCACCGTCTCGAGCCGCCGCATGGCACGCACGTCGATGACGTCGATCACCCCAGGATCCCCCACGGCGACGTACAGGCGACCGAGGGCAGGGTCGAGGAAGATCACGTCCGGCGCCCCGGAAAGCCCGACCGTCCCGAGCACGCGACCGGTCGCTGCGTCCAGCGCCACCAGCTGACCCTCGTCACACGCGCAGAACAGCCGCCCGCCGTCGACGTCGAGCTCGAGCCCATGCGGCCCGGCGGCGGGCACCTCGTAGGTCTCGGCGATCCGGCTCGCGGCATCCCCAGCCACGACAATGATCTGTGCCGGCTCCGCGATGTTGACGAAGAAGCGATCGAGCCCTCGATCGTAGATCGCCCAGCGCGTGCGGCCCGGGACGGCAATCGCGTCACGCAGCCGCATGGAGTCGACATCGACCACGGAGAGCGTGAAGGAGCCCGGCACCGCCGGATCTCCAACGTTGGCCGCCAGCAGCGTTCCACGACGCGAATCGAAGGCGAGCCCGTTGGGGTGGACCCCCACGCCCACCTTGACAATCTTGTCCTCGGCCTCGGGCTGGAAGAGGCCGACGAGTGTCCTCCGCGCGGTTCGACGTGAAGGCCAGGTCGCGGGCCCCGTCCACGAGGACCCCGGCGACACCCGGCAATCCGCCGATTGAGTGCGTGAAGACCCCCGCGCGCGCAGTCGATGACGTCCACCGCATCGTTCGCCGTGTGGGCCACGTAGCAGCCGGCGCGTGCGCTCGTGAATCGCCGCGTGGTCGAAGCCGCCCCGCGCGGCGTGAGCGGAAGATCGATGTGGCCGGTCAGCCGGAGCGCCATGCTGCCACCGTGGCCTTGCGCTGGCAGAACGCGTACAGGGCGTCGTACATCGGGAACTCCCACCGAGCTTCTGGTGATCGTCGGCCGTGAGGATCGCGAACCCGCGGGCGATCGCCCTCGAGCCCTCGCCTTCCGGCATCTTGTAGGCGGACGTCTCGGGCTCAGTGTCGGCGTGGTTGACGATCTTGCCGACCATGTCGAGCGCGCGGATCCTTGCCCCAGAGCCCGAACGCCCGCATGAGGGTGACGAACGAGCAGATCTCGCCCTCGGGAAGCGTGCTGGTGAGTGTACTCGGCCCCTTGGGCAGTCGTAGGAGCGCGCTCTTGAGCAGCTCGGCAGTCTCCAGCACCTTGATCCGCGCGGCACGTACAGGAACTGCGCCTCCTTGTCGATGAACCGCTTGATCAACCAGGAGCGAAACCACCCGATCGTTGCCGCCCGCACGAGTCACCCAGAGCATGTCGTCCTCCCTCACGGTCTTTCGTTCGCGTCGTTGGTCAGGCGGGGGCTGGTCGGCGATTCCCTCGCTGGCGCCCGCGGTTGATCCAGGTCGTCGAGCCGTGATCGAATCCGCCTTCGTCCACAGGCCGATGCGACCGGATTTGAAGCGCGAGTCGCGATGGTCGAGATAGAGCGCGCCGTTGAGCCACGCCTGCATGTGATCGCCCACCGCCACGACGCGGAGGCTGTGCCACTGGCCGAGCGCTGGCGGCTTGACGCTGGCGCTGGCGAGCTGCCGCCGCCCCGGTCATACGGCATACAGCCGGAAGTTGTCCTCGAGCGCGTTGGCGCGGACGACGTAGTAGCGGCCATCCGCAAACCGAAAGACGATGCCGCCGGAGGCATCCTCGCGGCCCGAGATCGGCTTCGAACTTCACCGACACGTCGACGTCGGCGTAGGGCCCGGGCGGCGCCACGATCACGTCTGAACGGATTTCGCGTCGCGCGCTGCACGAGCACCTTCTTGCCGCTTGGCGCGCCCGGCATCTCTTCGACCGTCCACTGGCCATCGATGACGGTCCAGCCGTCCACACCTGTCGCCTCGAAGTCGAAGCGTCGTCGTGACCGCATCTCCCGGGCAATTCGAGCGGCGCGGCGGCGCGCGCCGGAACGGACGCCGGTCGCGTGGAGACCGAGCCCGGCGATCGCCGCCACCGTCGTCTTGAACAACGCTCGTCGTGACATCCTTCCACCTCCTTCGGCGTGCTGCGGGTCATGGCGTGGAAATGCTGGCGACAAGTAGATCCACGTGTCAAAAGTGTTACTTTGTCTCCGACAGTGGCCAGACCTCCGCGCCCACCCGCCGATCCGGGCTCGCCGCTCTGCGCCGCTGAGCCATCTGCCCGAGGTTCCTCCTTGACGCCTGATCCTTCAGTGCGGTAGCTAGAGCAGGCAGACTCGGGTCGCCCGGCCCGGCTCGGGCCCGCGCGGCTGTCCTCGCTGTCTCTGTGAGAGGGGCTCGGTCTCCGATAACCGGCTTTATGTCGTCTACGATCCGCCGGCAGGCCGTCGTCCCGCCGAGCTGGGTCCACGACCTCGTGGGCGGCGGCTCGCCCCTCACGTACCCGGGCCACGGCTTCGTCACACTCGAGGTCGGCTGGGGCGAGCCGGACGCCTACCTGCGCGGCCACGTGCCGGGCGCCGTCTACCTGGACACGAACCTCATCGAACGCCCGCCCCTCTGGCACTTCGTCCCCGACGCCGAGCTCCAGGCGGTCCTCGAGCGCTTCGGCATCACGCGCGCGACGACGGTCGTCCTCTACGGCGACCCCATGATGGGCGCCGCGCGCGCGGCCGTGGCCATGCTCTACGCTGGCGTGGACGACGTGCGCCTCCTCGACGGCGGGCTGCCCGCCTGGCGCGCGGCCGGCTTCGACGTCGAGACCACGCCGCGCGCGCCGGTCGCCGTCGCCGCGTTCGGCGGCGCGGTGCCGCTGCGGCCCCGACTCGTCGTCGGCAAGGCCGCCGTCCGCCGCATGATCGACGATCCCGCCGGCTCGGTCGTGGTGTGCACGCGCTCCTGGGCCGAGCACGTGGGCGAGATCAGCGGCTACGACGCCATCACGGCGCGCGGCCGCATCCGCGGCTCGGTGTGGGGCCACTCCGGCTCGGACGCGCATCACGTACAGGACTTCGAGGCGCCCGACGGCACGCTCCGCGACGCCGACGAGCTGGCCGCGCTGTGGGCCGCATCCGGGATCACGGGCGAGCGCCACGTCGCCTTCTACTGCGGCACCGGCTGGCGCGCGAGCCTGGCCCTGTTCCACGCCTGGCGGCTGGGCTGGCCGCAGGCCTCGCTCTACGATCCGGGCTGGTTCGGATGGGGCCAGGACCCCGCCATGCCCGTCGAGACCGGCCCGCCGTGACCGAGCCCTCGCCGCCCCGCGAGCCCGACTCGCGCGAGTTCGCGCTCCTCGTGGGCACGATGTTCGGTGTCACTTCTTCGCTGCGGACCACTGGCCAACCTCGACCCGTGCAATCAACGCGTACGTGCCGCGTCCGTCGGGCTTGAAGATCGATGCCTCTCCCTCCTTGACCTCGAACCAGTCCTTGCCGAACAGGTCGAGGATGTTCGGCTTGTGGGTCACGACCAGGGGTGTTCGTGCCAGGGTCCCGGCATGGTGGCGACCATCGACCCGGAACGCCTGCGTGCGACGGTTGTTCTCGTTCGGGCTGACCACCAGCCGCCCTCGGTCACGTCGGCGTGACCTGGGGTGCCTTCCCGCCGATCAGCCGGGCCGTCTCCGCGGCCCGGTAGAACCGGCCAGAGTATGACTTGCCGATCGGCACGCCCGCCGCGCTGAAGACCTCGCCGACCTCTTTGCGTCCGCGCGGCCCTTGTCATTCAGCTGGCGCTGGTTCGCGACATTGTCGTCGTGCAGCGGGTCGGTATCGGCCTGGTCGGGATACGTGGCCCCGTGGCGGAACACGATGACGTACCCGCCGCCGCGCACCATCTGCGGGATGTCGGCGACCGATGGGGATGTCTGTCCCCAGGCGGACTCGAGCGATGAGACCGAGTGAACGACGAGCGCGAGACCTCCGGAGAGAGCGATGGCCATGAACACTTCCTCCTTACCGGTTCGCTGAGGCGGTGGTTTGGCCGTTCGGACCTCCCTCCACGCCCGGCAGTCGGCCGAAGCGCCGCCCGGATCTGCTACGCCTCGTCGGCGCAATCGAGCTCCGGGACCGTCACCTCGAGCGTCTCCCTCACCGCACCGTCCTCAGGACGACCGGCTCAGAAACATCGGGCCGGCGACAGCGAGGGCGCACGCCGATCAGGGTCCGATGTGAGCAGTCGCGACCGGGAAGCCGCGCGTCCCAGCGCCTCGCCGGGCTATGGCCGCTTGGTGCCCGATCTGGAAGCCAACGAGTAGCGGTCCGCAGTTCGGCGCGCGCGCCTCGCTAAATTCTCAAGCGCTCGTCGAGTCACGGCAACGCCCCACGCTGGAACAATCAACGACCGAGGAAGGCTCGCGCCTGCTTGATCTCCATGCGCTCCCCGTCGGCGGCCTTGGCCAGGTCAGGAGCTGCCCGTAGTACTGCCGAGCCTTCGCCTGGTTGCCGGCGAGCTCGGCGCGCGCCCGGCGCCGCACAGCCCGAGGAACCGGTTCGGGTCGTTCTTCTGAGACGCTCGATCTCGGCGAGGGCGGCCGCCGGCTGTCCCGAGCTCGAGGAGCATGTCGCCCGAGCATCTCCCGCGCGGGGAAGAGCGCGCCGGGAGTGACCGGGTGCTTCTCGGTGGCGTCCTCGCGGTCGGCCGACTGCCGCATGAGGGCGAGCGCCTCCTCCTTCTTGCCCTCGGCCTGCGCGATCCACGCCGCCACCGCGAGCCGCTGGATCTCGCTCTGCTCGGCCCAGTACGCGTTCTTGGCCTGCGGTCAGTGGTGTCGCGCAGGGCGGTGATGCCGCTCGAGATCCTTCTGGGCCTCGGGCGACGTCGCCGCTGCGCGCCGCGCCCGAGGCCCCGGGCGAACCACGTGATGGACTCGGCCTGGGGAACTTGTCCCACGCGAGATCCTGCGGGACGAAGCCCAGCTTCGCGGCCTCCGCCCACTGCCGCCGCTCGAGCGTATAGCGCGCGGGGATGGCGGCGAAGGCGAAGGCGCCGGCGAAGTGGTCCGACGTTGAGCTTGCGTCGGTGGACAGGACGTCGTCCATGAGCGCGCCGCGCCTCGCGGTCCCGGCCGAGCTGCATGTAGCCGTACATCATGTAGTCATAGGCGTGCAGCGCCTTCGTACGACCGGAGCCCGTGGTGTCCTGCCATGAGCGCCTCTGCGCCGCAGCGGGCCGAGGCGCGGTTCGTATCGATCGAGTCCTGCCAGAGCGCCGACGCGCGTGAAGATGTGCGAGGGCATGTGCAGCGCGTGCGGCGCGGACGGGCGCGATCGCGGCGTAGCGGCTCGGCCGCGGGCAGGCCCTTCTGGGCGATGGGCGGGAAGTCGTAGCTGTGGATCAGGTAGTGCGCGACGCCAGGATGGTTCGGCTGCTCGGCGAAGACCTTCTCGAGGATCGCCGGCGGCCTTGAGCTGGTTGGCGTAGGTCTTGTCGTTCGGGTCGAGCGTCATGTTGAGCGCCAAGCGCGTAGAAGATCGCCGCCTCCCGGTCGTCCGGATAGCGCTGCGCAGAGCTGCTCCATGGCCTTGCTCGTAGGCGGTGACGCGCGTCGTTGTGGGGTCGACCTTCTCGGCGTCCTGGTAGAACGAGCTCGACGGCCGCGATGTAGTCGCGCTCCCGCTGGGTCTTCGCGCCGGCCGTCTTGGCGCGCTCGACCGCCACGCCGCCTTCCTTCAGGCCCCGCGCGCTGGGCGGGCCGCGCCAGGGATTGCCCATCCAGGCCATCGCCACACCCCAGTAGGCGATGCCGCAGCTCGGGTCGGTCTGCGCCGCCTCCGTGAAGCCTTTGACGGCGGGGTCGAGCGAGAAGGAGTGCAGCAGGGCCACGGCGCGGTTGACCTGGGCGTGCGCCGGGGCGCTGCACGATGTCTTGAAGTCCACCGTTCGGAGCTTCTCGGCCTGGGCCGAGGCCGCGGTGGCGAGCGCCAACGATGAGCGCGACGGACACGAAAGCCGATGGAAGAGAGACCTGGACGTCATGACACACCTCCAGCTTCGAGTGAGAGAGCCGGGTCCCGTTGGACCAGCCAAGCATACAGCGCTGAGTTGGCGCCGGTTCCTCCTTTCCGTTCATCGCGCACTCAATCAATGGGCACGGGGCAACTCGGACCACCGCGCAGACCGACACCACGGAAGGGCGTACATCACCGGGGAGGCCGGGCTCCCGGAGCACCGACGCGCGCCACGCCGCGATAGAGGTACGCTCCGACGCGCGGACCGGCGCCGTAGCTCCGCTTCAGCTCCGCGCAGATCGAACCCGCCGGCCGCAATCAGCGCGTCGATCGGTCGATTCAGATGACATCCTCCGGCGATCCGGCGCCACGCGGGCGTCAGGCGGTCTTGCCAGCGGACAACGCGGGGATCCGGCGAGCGCCCGTGCTCGACGAAGATCAACCGGCCGTCCTGCGCAGCACTCGCCGGATCTCGTGGAGCGCTCGCCCCGGATCGGCGATGGTGCAGAGCGTCCAGGTCGTGACCACGGTATCCACGGATTCATCGGCCAGCGGGATGGCCTCCGCGGAAGCTGCCACGAACTCGACTGCACACGGGCGCGCTGCGGCCCGCCGCGCGGCCATCCGCCGCAGCTCTTCGGAGGGCTCGAGGGCATAGAGCCTCGAGACGCCCGGCGCGTAGTGCGCGAAGTTGAGGCCCGAGCCCGCGCCGACCTCCAGCACCTCGCCAGCCGCCAACGGCACCCATTGCGCGCGCTCGGCACGAGCCGCCTCGTTGCGCATGGCGAGGTCCGTGAGGACGGGCAGAATGTGCTTGCCATAGCCTACGGGAGCTCCGTCAGCCCGCGAGTGTTGTCCAGCCTGGTCGCCAGCTGCTCTTGCACCGTCAACAGGCACGCGCACCATCCTGCACGCGGACGCACCATCGTGTACTGCGTACCGGCGAGTGGGCGGGGGACGCCTGCGTCAGGCAATCGCTGCAGGACCCGTAGACGACCTGGCCGAGGTCAACGCACTCGCCCCCCTGCTGCGCGTGATAGACCTTCCAGCGACTGGAAGGTCAAGGAGGATGGGCATTCAGAAGGGGCTGGATCAACAAGCGATACAGGCTCAGAACCGCGTGGGCCCGCGAATCCCTCGACGCCGATCGCCATGGCATCGTGCCCCGATTTCGGCTGCCTCCGATAGGTGCCGAAGAGCCGATCCCACCACGAGAAGGTAAATCCGAAGTTGGTGTTCGTCTCCGTCGGATCGGCGGAGTGATGCACACGATGCATGTCTGGCGTGACGAGCACCGCGCGGAGCAGTCCATCGACGGTGGCGCGGTAGCCGCAGGTTGGCGTGGCTGAAGAGCGAGCCGGCATTGAGCAGGACCTCGAACAGGACGACCGCCACGACCGGTGGCCCGAGGACCGCGACCACTCCCGCCTTGAACCCCACGGAGAGCAGCATCTCGACCGGGTGGAAGCGCAACGCCGGTGGTCACATCGAGCTCCAGGTCCGTGTGATGCACCCGGTGCAGTCGCCAGAGCGCCGGCACCGCGTGAAACAGCCGGTGCTGGAGGTAAATCGCGAGATCCAGCACGACCACCGAGAGGACGACATCCAACCAGGTCGGCAGAGACACCATGGGCCCCGAGAAGGCCCCAGCCACGCGCATGGGCGAGCGCCGCAACCCCACCGCGGTGATCGGAGGGACGGTGCGGAGCACGATCGTGTCGACCGCGACCAACCCCAGGTTGCCGCCCACCGCGCACGGCGCGCGATGGCGAGACGTCGTCGGGGCGCCAGCCGCTCGGCGAACGCCAGCAGCGCGAAAGCACGCGATGAAGGCCGAGAGCCGGATCAGAACCTCGCGACTCGTGGACTCCACGGCGAGCCTCCGTGACGGAAGACCTGGACCAACACCCGAGCCGCTGCCGGCCTTCGCCAACCGTACGCTCGGAGGCTTGCATAGGCGCCAATACAGTGTTCTTATCCGGGCGATAAGGCTCGACTTATGGATCCGACGATGCGCCAGCTCGAGGTCGTTCCTGGCGGTGGCGCAGGCCGGGAGCTTCCGACGTGCGGCCGACGGCCTGCACCTGAGCCAGCCCGCGCTCTCCCAGCACGTGGGCGAGCTGGAGCGCGGGGCTCGGCGCTCGATTCTTCGACCGACGCGGGCGGACGGTCACGCTCACCGAGGCGGGACGGATCCTCGAGGATCACGCGCTGCGCCTGTTCCGCGACGCTCGCGGGGGCGCGCGAGGCGATCGCCGAGCTGGACGGCGTCGGGCGAGGCACGCTGGTCATCGGCGCCAGCACCACGCCGGGGATCTATCTCATGCCCGCGCTCATGGGCGAGTTCGAGCGCGCCTATCCCGGCATCTCGGTCGACCTGCGCATCGCCAACTCGCGCGTCATCGAGGAGCAGATACGCGCCAACGATCTGGACCTCGGGGTGGTCGGCGCACATGGGCTCCGTGCGGGCGAGAAATGCCTCGCGGCCACAGCTACTCGACGAGCTCGTGTTGATCGTGCCGCCGACCCATCCCTGGGCCGGACGACCGCCAGCTCGATCCGTCGCGCCTGGCGCAGGAGCGCCTGTTGATGCGGGAGGAAGGCTCGGCCACGCGCCAGGTCACGGAGCGGGCGCTTCAGCGCGCGAGCCTCGGAATCGGCCGGACGCTCGAAGCTCGGTCACACGGAAGCCATCAAGCAGGCCGTGATGGCCGGGCTCGGCGTGGCGTTCGTGTCGATCTACGCGGCGCGCGGCGAACTGGAGACCGGACGGCTGAAGCGTGTGCGCCTCCGGGGACTCCGGATTCAGCGCCACTTCCACGTGATTCACAACGAGGCCCGAAGTCTGACGGCTCGCGCGCGAGCCTTCATCGACGCTCTTCAGCACTTCGGCAAGCGCGCCACCAACCGCCGGGGCCGCGCCTTTCCGCTTCGAATCGTCGAGCCGGACGAGGCCCCGTCGGCTCGCATGAGCGCGCACTCCACGGCAAGGTGCTCCCGGCGGGTCGCACGACGTCGCGCAGGCGCATCTTGCGCTATCCTCCCGAGCGCGTCCGCGCGGCCTCCGCACGCAGCAGGAAGCTGCCCTCGGTGACCACCCGCTCGCCCGGCTTCACGCCCTCGAGCACTTGCACGAGATCACCGACGGCGGGGCCGAGACGGACGGCGCGCTCGACGAACCGGTGCTCGTCGTCGGAGGCGGGCACGTAGACGACGGCGCGCTCGCCGAGCATCTGCACCGCGCTCTTCGGCACCAGCGTCCGCCGTTCACCCGCGCCGGTCTGAAAGCTGACGGAGACGTACATGCCGAGGCGGAGATCGCCCTTCCGGTTCGGCACCTCGACCCGCACCTTCGCCGTGCGGGTGGCGGGGTCGACGCGCGGGTCGATGTAGGTCACCCGCCCGCGAAGCGCATCCCGCGGCGCGGCCGGCACGGTCACGGTCGCTTCCGAGCCGACGCGGACGCTCCCGAAGTCCTTCTCGTAGAGATCCCCGATGATCCACACGGTGCTGAGATCGGTGACGACGAAGAGGTCTTGACCGGCGGCGACCACCTGTCCCGGGTTCACGTTCCGAGCCGTAATGAGCCCCTCCGATGGCGCGCTCACCGTCACTTCCGAGACGACGTGCGAGGCGTCCTGAAGCGCGCCGGCCTGCTCCGGACGTGAGCCCCAGCAGGAGCAGCCGCTGCCGCGCGGCGGCCACCTCCGTCTCGTGGGCGTGATGCGACCGCCGTGATCTCTTCGAGCTCCTGCCGGCTCGCCGCCCCGATGGCCGCGAGCTTCTCGGTGCGGTCGAGCTTCTGATGGTCCGCCACCAGCATGGCCTGCATGGAGAGGTACTTCATCTGCGCGTCGGCGAGCTCGCTGCTGAAGATGACGGCGAGGGCCTGCCCGCGTCCCACCGCCTGTCCCAGCTCGACCCCGACGCGGCGCACGATGCCGCCGACGAGCGCATTGACCTTCGTGTCGCGGTAGGCATTGGACGTGACCGTGCCCGGGACGGTCATCGTGCCCACCGATGCCTCGCTGCGCACCACCGCCGTCTTGATCCCGGCACGCTCCACCGCTTCGGGCGTGAGCGACACCTCGACCGGGTCGTCGTCCTTGGCGGCCGCTCCTGCCTCCGGGCGCTGGCCGGCGGGCATGCCCGGCATGGCGGGCATTGCCGTGCCTCCCTGGGCGGCGCCGCCGCTGGCGTCCGAGCCGCCGGACGCGCTCCCGGACACGGCCGCGCGGCGCTCGCTCCACACGACGCCGCCCGCGACGCCGAGCAGCACGAGGCCGACGCCCAGCAGTCCTCGAAGCGCCCAGCCTCCGAGCCAGCGCCGTCGTTCTTCGCGCCTCGGCGATGGCTCGTCTTCGCGCTCGTCGGGGTCCATCGCTTCTCCGCTCACCGCTCGGCCTTGCCGACGGCGCGGTCCACGTCCACCGCCGCGTCGTACACCTGCTTCAGGGACTCCGTGTACCCCATCTCCACGTCGATGAACCGGCGCTGCTCGGCGATGACATCGAGCAGCGTCGTGCGCCCGAGCTGATACGTCTGCCGCACCACGTCGAGGTTCCGCTGAGCCGTGTCTCGAACGCCGCGCTCGTAGACCGCCAGCGAACGCGCCGCGGCCGCGTACTGCGCGAAGGCGGCCTCGACCTCCTGGCGCACCGTCAGGGTCGCCCCGTCCACGCGCCGCTCGGCGGCCTTGGCCGTCGCGACGGCCGCCGCGATGTTCCCCTGGTTCTGGTTCCGCACCGGCAGCGTGATGCTGACCCCGCCCCCGAAATAGTGAAAGACGTCCTGGATCGGGCGGGTCGCGCCGCTCGACGTGAGGCCGTTGAGCGGAAACCCGAAGTCCTGGCGCTGGTAGCCGACGTTGATGCTGGCGTCCCACCGGCCCTCGGCCCGCTCCTTCCGCACCTGGGCCGTCGCCATCGCCGCCTCGCCGCGCGCGGCGTCGAGGTCCGCGCGCCCGGCGAGCGCCTCGCGAACGGCCTCGGCCCGGTCGATCGCCAGCGGGGACCGGCGAGCTCGCCTCGCAACGTCAGGGCGACGTCCGGCGGCATGCCGGCCAGCGACTTGAGCTGCACGGTGAGCACCTCCACGCGACCCGCGAGCAGCCGCTGGCTCGCGTCCAGGCGGTTCACCTCGACCTCGAGCAGGCTCGCCTCGAGCGGCGGCACGGCGCCCCGGCGCGCGCGTTCTCCGATCAGAGCGAACGCCTCGCGATTGACGCGCAACAGGTCATCGGTGACGCCGAGGTTGCGCTGCGCGGCCAGCAGCTCTCCGGCCTTCATCCGCACCTCGGCGCGGAGCCGTCGCTCGCGCTCCCGCACCAGCGCGCGCTTGATCTCCACCTCCCGCTCCGCGACCCCGACGCGGCCCTCCTTCCGCCCGTTCAGGTCGAGCGGCACCGTCACCCCGACCGTCAGGTTATTGTCGGGGCTCAGCGCCTTCTGGCCCCCGAGGTCGAGCATGGGGTTGGGCCGCAGGCCGGCCTGTCTGAGCCGGCCCTCGGCCGCCTCCACGTCGAGACGCACCGCCCGCACGTCCGGGTTGTCGGCGAGGGCGCGCGTCACCAGCTCGTCGACCGTGACCTCGTCCTGCGCGGTGAGCGCCGCCGCGTCCACCGCGGACATCGCCAGGACCACCGCGCAGCCCAGCAGGATCGGCCCCACCACGCCCGGGTGCACGGCGCCCTCGTCAGCGGACCGACACGGAGAACTTCGTCGAGCCCTTGCCGGCGGGTCCGTCCCAGCTCACCGTCACCTGCCGCGCGCCCGAGTCCGGGAACTCGATCGTGCCCAGGTAGCGGCCGGGCGTCTTGTCCGGCGAGACGGTGGCCCCGGCGATCATCGGCGCCATGCCCGGCATGGCCATGCTCGTGCTGAGCGTCACCTTGCCGGCGTCGACCGGCTGCTTGTCCTTGGCCGACGTGAACTCGAGGGCAAAGGCGTTCTTGCCCGGCGCCCACTGCCCCGACTCGCTCTTGAGCGTGATCACCACGTCCTTGGCCTTCTGCGTCTGGATCACCTTCTCCGCGCTCCACGCCGGGCTCACCAGCCCGCTGCCCACGAGCGCACTGCCCAGCACCACCACCGCAATCAACCGATGAATTCGCATCGCGTTGTTCCTCCTGTGAGAGTTGTTCGTACCGCTGCGCTCATCGCTCTTCGGCCGGGCCCAAGGCCGGTCCGGCCTGCTCACGAGGCGACGCCACGGCCGCCTCGCGCTCCGCCCGGCGGAGGTCCCGCTCCGCAGCCAGTAGAAGAGGACCGGCGTCACGATCAAGACCAGCACCAGCGAGCTCACCATGCCGCCGAGCACCGGCGTGGCGAGCGGCTTCATGACCTCGGCGCCCGTGGAGTGGCTCCACATGATCGGCAGCAGGCTCGCCACCACGGCCGACACCGTCATCACCTTCGGGCGGAGCCGCAGCAGCGCGCCCTCCTTGACGGCCTCGAGCAGTGCCGGCCGCGTCAACCGCCCGCCGAGCTCGTCGCGCTTGCGGGTCACCGCTTCCTCGAGGTAGATCACCATGACCACCGCGGTCTGCACCGCCGTGCCGAAGAGCGCGATGAAGCCCACCCAGACCGCGACCGAGAAGTTGTAGCCGAGGGCGTACAGGAGATAGATGCCCCCGGCCAGACCGAACGGCACGGCGAGCAGCACCTGGGCGGCATTGAGGAAGGACCCGTAGGTGAGATAGAGCGCCATGTAGATCACCACCAGCACCACCGGCACGATGATCTGCAGGCGCTGCTTGCGCCCGCACCTCGTTCTCGTACTGCCCGCTCCACTCGATGTACGAGCCCTTCGGCAGCGGCACCTGCTCGGCCACGACCTTCCGCGCCTCGTCGACGAAGCTGCCCACGTCGCGCCCCCGCACGTTCAGGAGCACGGTCACCACGAGGAGGCCGTTCTCGCTCGAGATCATCGCCGGGCCGGACACGGGCCGGATGTCCGCGACCTGGGCCAGCGGCACCTGCGTACCGTTCGGGCCCGTGACGAGCACACTGCCGAGCGACTGGGCGTCGCTGCGATACTGCGGCGCGTACCGCACGCGCACGGGGAACCGCTGCCGGCCCTCGATGGTGAGCATCAGGTTGCTTTCCCCGACCGCCGTCTCGATGACGTCCTGGATGGCGCCCACCGTGATCCCATAGCGGGCGGCCGCCTCGCGGTTCACGCGGATGTCGAGGTAGGGCGCCCCCGTGACCTGCTCCGGGTAGACGTCGGCCGCGCCCGGGACCTTCCGGAGCACCTCGGCGACCGCCCGCGCCCGTTCCTCCAGCGACCTTGAGGTCGTCGCCGAACACCTTCACGCCCACCTCGGAGCGGATGCCCGTGGTCAGCATGTTGATGCGGTTGATGATCGGCTGCGTCCAGATATTCGACACGCCGGGCATCGCGGTCGCCTGGTCCAGCTCGGCGATGAGCTTCTCGCGCGTCATGCCCGGCCGCCACTGGGCCTCCGGCTTCAGGTTGATGATGGTCTCCGTCATGTTCAGCGGCGCGGGATCGGTCGAGGTGTCCGCCCGCGAGATCTTCGCGACGACCGACGCGACCTCGGGCAGGGCCTGGATCGCCGCGTCCTGCTTGCGCGTGATCGCGAGCGCCTGCGGCAGCGAGATCGCCGGATCGGTGATCGGCATGAACATCAGGTCGCCCTCGTTGAGCGGCGGCATGAACTCCTTGCCGATCCGCGGCAGCAGCGCCACGGCGCCCGCCACGATCAACACGGCGACCCCGAGGGTGAGGATCCGGTGGCGGAGCGCCCAGCCGAGCACCGGCCGGTACGCCCACACGAGCGGGCGCATGATCGGGTTGTCCTCCTCGCTCCGGATCCGGCCCCCGATCAGCAGCGTGCACAGCACCGGCACCAGCGTCACCGACAGGATCGTCGCGCCCACCATGGCGAACGTCTTGGTGAAGGCGAGCGGGTGGAAGAGCTTGCCTTCCTGGCCGGTCAGGGCAAACACCGGGATGAAGGCGAGGATGATGATGGCCATGGAGAAGAAGATGGGCCGGCCCACGAGCCGGGTGGCCTCGAGCACGGTCGCGGTCACCGCCCGCTGGTTGCGGAGGCCCACGCGCCGCCGCTCGATGAAGCGGAAGGCGTTCTCGGTCACCACGATGGCCGCGTCCACCAGCACGCCGATGGCGATGGCGATGCCGGCGAGCGACATGATGTTCGAGGTGATCCCGAGATAGCGCATGAACAGGAACGACGTGAGCACGGCCAGGGGATCGGGATCGTGACGATCAGGATCGACCGGACATGGAGCAGGAAGATCGCGTTCACGAGCGTGACCACGATCGCCTCCTCGATCAGCGCGCGCTTGAGCGTGTGGACGGCGCGCTCGATCAGCGTCGACCGGTCGTAGAACGGAACGATCCGCACGCCGGGCGGCAGGCCGGCCTCGAGCGCCCGGATCTTCTCCTTCACGCGGTTGATGACGTCGACGGTGCTCACGCCGTAGCGCGCGACCACCACGCCCCCGACGGCCTCCGTCCGTCCCCTTCATCAGCGCGCTCACCCGGAACGCGTCGCCGACCTTCACGTCCGCCACCTGACGGACGAAGATCGGCACCCCGTTGTCGGCGCCGATGACGACCTGCTCGAGGTCGCTGGCCCGCTCGACGAGACCGAGCCCCCGGATCACCGTCCACGTCCCGCTGCCCTCGACGACGTTGCCGCCCACGTTCTTGTTGCTGCGCATCACCGCGTCCACCACCGTGGAGAGCGGGATCTTGAAGGCCCGCAGGCGCTTGGGGTCGACGTCGATCTGGTACTGCCGGACGGTGCCGCCGACGCTCGCCACCTCGGCCACGCCGGGCACGGAGTTGAGCTGATACCGGATGTACCAGTCCTGGATCGAGCGCAGGTCGCGCAGGGAGTAGCCCTTGCCCTCGACCGTGTACCAGAAGACATGCCCAACCCCGGTGGCATCGGGGCCGAGGGTCGGCACCACGCCAGGCGGAAGCGACTTGCCCAGAAGATTCAGCCGCTCGAGCACCCGCGAGCGGGCGAAATAGAGATCCACCGAGTCCTCGAAGATCACGTTGATCATCGAGAAGCCGAAGGCGGACGATGAGCGAACGACCCGCACCCCGGGGAGGCCCTGGAGGCTGACGGTCAGCGGGTAGGTGACCTGATCCTCCACCTCCTGGGGCGAGCGACCGGTCCAGTCGGTGAAGACGATGACCTGGTTGTCCGAGAGGTCGGGGATCGCGTCGATCGGCGTGGTCAGGAGCGCCCAGTAGCCCCAGCCGGCCAGGAGCAGGAAGGCGGCGACGACCAGCACCCGGTTCCGGAGCGAGGCCTCGATCAGCCAGTTGATCACGGGCGCTGACGCCTACGTTCTCGGACCGGTACCGGCGTCGGGCCGGCGGAGCCGCGCGATCGCGGTCCAAGTGAGCACGATGAGACTCACGAGCAGCACCAGCCCGAGCAGCGCCGAGCCACATCATCCCGAAGCCACAGTTCCCCATCATCATGGCGATGCCTCCTCCGCCGACACGCACGCCGCAAGGCAAGAGCCCGACAGAAGGGACGGACTCCAGCCGGCGGGACTACCCGTGGTCGACTACCGAGTTACAGCGGACTACGCAGCGAGGAGCGGCGACTTCGGAGGTGGCTCGAGCGTGGCGGAACTATTCGCGGGGAGCACAAGCCGCGGCACGGCGGCGAGAAAGCCAATCGGCCCGGGACCGATGAGGGGCGCGGGAACGAACGCGGTCGATGAGGAGCTCGCGCAGGGACCGCCGTCGCAGAGAGCACCCATCAGCAGGCATCCATTGAAGGCCATGCGCGATCGGCCCAAGCAGGATCCAGAGCATCAGAACGGCGACAGTGAGCGCTCGCTTGCCGGTCATGGCCGGCGCTCAGTATCCGGCCGCTCTCCGCGGGTGTCAAGGGATGGCGGGTCAGGTGATAGGCCATGCCCCCGACGTCCTTCGGTTCACGTCGATGCCGTCTCGCGCCAGATCCGCATGGCTCGCCTCTGACGGCGCGCTGGTGCAGCGCGCGTATCTCCTATATTGACACCTTCGGTGTCAGCGCGTCGCACGTCCCTGACCGGCCTATGATGCAGGCCTACCTGAAAGGTGATATCGACACGTGACTCTGCCAGCTCCTCCGACAACGCCCACCGATATCTCGCCGTGTTGACCGTCGTCGCGCTCATCGTCGTCGTCGCGCTCGTCTTCGACTTCATCAATGGATTTCACGATGCCGCCAATTCCATCGCGACCGTCGTGTCGACCCGCGTCCTCTCGCCCGATGCAGGCCGTCGCCTGGGCCGCGTTCTTCAACTTCGTCTGCGGCCTTCGGCTTCGGCGTCAGCGTGGCCACGACCGTGGGAAAGGGTGTCGTCGAGTCCAGCGTCGTCGACCAGGCGGTCGTCTTTGCCGCGCTTGATGGGAGCCATCGTCTGGAATCTCATCACCTGGTACTGGGGTCTGCCGACGAGCTCTTCCCACGCCCTCATCGGTGGCTTCGCCGGCGCGGCCGTGATCAAGGCCGGGCTCGGGTCGTTGATCATGAGTGGACTCGTGAAGATCGGCATCTTCATGATCCTGGCTCCCGTGATCGGCCTGGTCGCCGGCTTCGGCGTGATGCTGGCCATCCTGTGGATATTCCGACGCGCCGCCCCGGCCGGGTGCAATGGCTGTTCCGGCGCCTCCAGCTCGTCTCCGCGGCCGCCTACAGCTTGGGCCACGGGACGAACGACGCCCAGAAGACGATGGGCATCATCGCGGTGCTGCTGTTCACGAGCGGGTATCTCGGCCGGGAGTTTCTACGTGCCGGTGTGGGTGATCCTCGCGGCGCACGCCGCGATCGCGCTGGGCACGCTGGCGGGTGGCTGGCGGATCGTGAAGACCATGGGCATGCGGATCACGAAGCTCCGCCCGGTCGGCGGCTTCTCCGCGGAGACGGCGGGCGCACTCACGCTGCTCGGCACGGCCATCGCCGGCATCCCGGTCAGCACCACGCACACGATCACGGGCGCGATCATGGGAGTGGGCTCGATTCAGCGCTTCTCCGCCGTCCGCTGGGGCGTTGCCGGCCGGATCGTGTGGGCCTGGATCTTCACGATCCCGGCCTCAGCAGCGATCGCCGCCCTCGTGTGGCTGCTCGCGAGCGCGTATTCGGTGATGGCGCCCTGCTTCTCGACCTCCCGCACCAGCTCCTCGAGCGTCTCGTAGGGCTGCGCGCCGACCACGCCGTAGCCGCCGGCGACGAAGGTCGGGACGCCCGGTGATCCGGTACTGGCGCGCCAGCTTCCAGTCCTCGTCCACGGCCGCCTTGAACGTCCGCTGCTCCAGCACCTCGCGGGCTCCGTCGACCGGCAGTCCCACCTGCTCGGCGATCTCGAGAAGCACCGCGGGCTGGGGAGATGTCGCGGGCCTCGACGAAGTAGGCGCGGAACAGCGCGTCGTGAATCGCCTCCCCGCCCGGCTGTGTGTCCGCCCACTTGCCCAGCTCCTGGGCCAGGCGGCTGTTATACGTCATGGTGCGCTCGCCGTAGGGAAGGCCCCTCGGCCTCCATCCGCGCCTTCATCTGCGCGTGCATGGCCGACCTGTCCACGTTGCGCCCCGCGAACAGATCGGCGAGCGAGCGGCCTTCCGCCGGGGTCTCCGGGTGGAGGGGAAATGCACCCACTCGACCTTCACGCCGTGCTCCGCCTTGAGCCTCTCAATACGCACGGTACTGAGATAGCACCAGGGTCAGACGTAGTCGGAAAAGATCTGCATCGTCACGGGCTGAGCCACACGGCACCTCCTGTCGGTTGGTCGGTCTCGAACGCGGCTCATTGTACGCCGCCGCGCCCGGCCGGCCGCGCGGGACTTGACCGGGCATCGATTCTCCGGATAGCCTCACCCGCATGCCATCCCGCGAGATCGCTGCGGACGCCCATTGTGGAGTGCGTGCCCTCGTTGTCGCTCGGCGGGCTCGGACTCGCGCCCACCATGAGCCGCCGCGAGCTGATCCGCGGCCTCGGCGCCGCGCTGTCCATGGCGCTCGCGGGCTGCACGAGCATCCCCGAGACGCATCGGGTCGCGGGCGAGCGACCTCGCGCGCGAATACGGCTCCGTGGATCTGCACGCGCATCCGGGCATGTTCCGCAGCTCCCCGCTGACGATGGAGTCCCAGGTCGAGCGCATGGGCCGCGGACACGTGAAGACGGTCCTGTTCGCCGCCGTCGCCGACGGCCCGTTGATCGGCCGGCGCCCGAGCGGCGGCCTGTACGCGACGCGCGAGCCGACGGCCGGCGAGCTGCCCACCGCGACGTGGTGGCAGATCGATCAGGTGCGCGCGCGCGTCGCGACGGGCAGCTCAAGATCGTCAGTGCGCCCTCGGACATGGATGCGGTGCTGCGCGAGGGCAGCACGGGCGCGATGCTCGCGGCCGAGGGCGGTGACTTCCTCGAGGGCAAGATCGCGCGCGTCGAGGAGGCGCACCAGCGTGGGCTTCGATCGATCCAGCTCGTGCACTACCGCGTCAACGAGCTGGGGGACATCCAGACGGAACCCGCCCGGCACGGCGGTCTCACGCCGTTCGGGCAGGACGTGATCCGCGAGATGAACCGGCTGGGCCTGGTGGTCGATCTCGCGCACCTCACCCACGACGGCGTGAAGCAGGCGGTCGCGGTCGCGAAGAAGCCCGTCATCCTGTCTCACACGGTGCTGGAGACGCCGTTTGCACGATCCGTCTCACGCGAGCACGCGCGGCTCGTGGCCGACAACGGCGGCGTGATCGGAATCTTTCCGGTCAACTCGAGCTACCACGGGTTCTCCGGCTACATCACGCACATCGAGCGGATGATCGAGGTCGTCGGCGTGGATCACGTCGGCGTCGGCACCGACATGGACGGCATCTCACCGCCCTCGTTCATCGCCTACGACGACTACGGCGACTGGCCGACGATCGGCGCGGCGCTGCTGGCCCGGGGGCGCTCGCGGGACGACGTCGTGAAGGTGCTCGGCGGGAACTTCCGGCGCGTGTTCGGGGACGTCGCGGCGGTGTAGCCGCGGCGAGGCGGCGCCGATCCGGTCAGCGCTTGATCGCGAGCGTCGCGCCCTTCGTCGCTCCTCGGTAGGTGCCCGAGATCCAGGCCGTGGTATCCGTCGTCACGGGCACCGTCGTCACGCTGAAGGTCGCTGACCGCTGTCCCGCCGCGACGGTCACGCTGCGCGGCACGGCGGCCTGGGCTGGGCGCGAGCTGGTGAGCGTCACGACGATCCCGGCCGGCGGAGCGGGTCCGAGAGCGTCACCATGCCACTGACGCTCGCGCCGCCCACGACCGTCGAGGGGCTCAGCGTGAGCGAGGACGTTGCCGGGAGTGTGACGGTCAACGTCGCGGTCTTGGGCGCCCCGCCGTTGTACGAGGCCGAGATGACCGCCGACGTCCCAGCCGGCACGGCGGTCGTGGAGATGGCGAAGCTCGCCGACAATTGACCGGCCGCCACCGCGACGGTGGCGGGAGCTCCGGCGACGGCGGGCTTCGAGCTGCCGATGCGCGACGACGACGCCACCCGGCGGCGCGGCGCGCGACAGCGTGACGGTGCCCGTGGCGGTGGAGCCGCCCACCACCGTGGACAGGCTCAGCCGGAGCGACGTCACGGTCGGTGGCGGCGGCATCACCGTGAGGGTGGCCACCTCCGTGCTGCCGTTGTACGACGCCCGGAGGTCGACCGCGGTCGACACAGCCACCGCCGACGTCGTGACGGCAAACGACGCTGCGACGAGCCCGGCCCCGATGGTCACGCTCGCCGGCACTCTGGCCGACGCGGGCTTCGTGCTGGCGAGCGTCACCACCACGCCGCCCGCCGGCGCTGGACCGCTCAGCGTCACGGTGCCGGTTGCCGACTGGCCCCCGCCACGGTCGCCGGGTTGACGCCGAGCGAGCTGAGCGAGACGACGGGGTCCGCGCCGGGCTGCCAGCCGAGCCGGACGACTTCGAAGTCGCTGGCCGTGAGAGCGCCGAACGCGGGGTTGAGGATGTCATTGTCCCAGCGCGTGTCGAAGGTGCCGCCGATGTACATGTCGGAGCCGTTGTCGGCCACGATGAGGCCGTAGCGCTTCATGGCTCGGAAGATCTTCTGCACTTCCGGGGCGAAGCGCGAGATGTCCGTGGTCTCCTTGAGCCGCAGCCGCGCGCCCATGGGCAGCGCGCCCGGGGTGGAGCCGGCGTCGTGTGACGCCGGATACACGTGGCCATTGGTCGACCGCACCGTCACCCGGAACGCGTGCCGGATCTCGGCCACGCCGGGGTCGTACACCTCGTCGTAGCGGACGAGGCCGGGCAGGATCGCGAGCCCGGCCGCGTCGGCCGACGTCCATCCCTCGGGCCGGCGGCCGTTCGTGTTCATGTCCCAGAACGCGCCCGAGCCCGCTTCCCACCGTCCCGACTCCGCGTTGTAGTACACGTTGTAGAGCTCGTAGAGCCAGTTGCGGTCGCGGTCGACGATGAGGAGATGCCGGTCCTGCCCGCGGAGGTCCACGCTGCCGGGCTCACCGCCCTCGATCCAGTGCGGCTCGGTGATCGCCTCCACGGGAATCGGGATAGAACGGCACGCCGACACCGTCGCTCTGGTTCGCGTAGAGCACGAAGTCCACCGTGAGCCTCGGCTGGGTCCCGTCCACCACCGCGTACGGCATGCCGTACGTCTGGATGCTGCCCGGCGACACTTCGCCGCCGAGGTCCGGATGGAGACGGCGCTGACCGCCGTTGTTGATGAACGTGATGAATGCCGCGGACCCGCCGTCGACCGGCGCGCCGCTCACGTCGACGTTCCACCAGTTGTCCGGTGGGAAGAGCGGCAGCGGTCCGGGAGGGCGCCGCCCTGCACGGCTCCAAGGCCTGCGGCTCCCGGCCGGCACGGTCGCGAGCAGCGCGGCGACGAGCGTGACGACGCCGATCCAGACCATGCGCATCGAGCCGAGCGCGCGCGCGTTGCGCCAGAGACCGATCAAGAGGCTTCTACGAGCAGAGACGGCAGACACATCACGAGCTCGATTGTATCCCCTGACTTGCGCTATCCTGAAATCGCTGAAACGGCGACACGCAAGGAGCCGAGGGTGGGCGATGAGCGAGACCGACGAACACCCTGTCACCACCGACTGGCTGACGGACGTTCTGCGCGCCGGCGGAGTCCTTCCGCACGGCTCGGTCGAAGCTGTGGACGTCGTCTCATCCCGGCTCGCGACGTTGTCGAGAGTGCGGCGTCTCGTCGTGCGGTATTCGGACCCGAGCGCAGCGCCGACACAGTTCTTCCTGAAGACGACGCGAGCCGGTCTGTCGCCCGCGCTTCGCGACGTCGGCGTGCGGGAGGTGGCCTACTACCGGGACGTCGCTCGGTATCTTCCCGTCGGCCTGGTTCCGCGATGCTATTCCGCCGTCTGGGACGACGACACGAGCCGCTTCTCGCTCCTGCTGGAGGACCTCACGGCGACGCACGCGCTGATCTCGGAGTGGCCGGTGCCGCCGACCGACGAGCAGTGCCGCCGCATCGTGCGGGTCTACGCGCGCCTGCATGCTTGCCTCTGGGATCACCCTGACCTCGGGAGGACGATCGGCACGTTCATCGACGCGCCCCTGACGGACTGGTTCAACATGTACCGGCAGCGCTTCGCCGCATTCGCGGATCACCTCGGCGATCGGCTGTCCCCGAGGCGTCGCGGGATCTACGAGCGCGCGATCGCATGCGGGGACCGGCTGGCGGACCGCCTTCGCACGCGCCGAGATCTGACCGTGGTGCACGGCGACGCGCACGCGTGGAACGCGCTGCATTCGCCCGACGGCGACGTACGCGTCGATCGACTGGGACGGCTGGCGAGCTCGCTCCGCCCAGCCATGACCTCGCCTACATGATGGCCGTGCACTGGTACCCGGAGCGCCGGCACCGACTGGAAGATGCCCTGCTCCGCTGCTACCACCAGGCGCTGATCGATGCCGGCGTTCCAGGCTACGGTTTCGATGCCCTCCGCCACGACTATCGGCTCGCGGTGGTGAGGCCAGCTCAGGGTCCCGGTGTTCCAGCACTCCGCCAAGCTGCCGGCGGCGATCTGGTGGAGCCACCTCGAGCGCGATCTTCCTGGCCTTCGACGATCTCGGGTGCGAAGAGCTGCTGGGGGTATAGGAGCCGTCGGAGAAACCCGGCTAGAGCGGTGAGAAGGGTCCAGCTGCGGGTGGCGCCCGAGGCTGCACGCGCAGGCGTAGATCGCCTACGTCTGAGCGTGCAGCCGAGGGCGCCAGCGCTAGCAGATGGGCCCTTATCACCGCTCTAGCCACCTGCCAGCTTGACCGTGTGGCCGAGGGCGCGGAGGCGCTCGGCGATGCGCTCGCGGTGGTCGCCCTGGATCTCGACGGCGCCGTCCTTGATGGCGCCGCCGGCGCCGCAGAGCCGCTTGAGCTCCGACCGCGCGCCCTCGACCTCACGGACGGGCAGCCCTCGGATCACGGTCACGACCTTGCCGTTCCGGCCGCTGCGATCGCGAAAGATGCGCACGACGCCGTCGTTCGGCGCCTGCGGACCTGTCGGCGCCGGCGAGCGCGCGGGGACGGGCGGGGCGGATGCGTCCGTCCCCGGAGGAGTAAACCCGGCGCGCGTTGTCCATGCCCGGCAGTGTAGCAAGCGCGCGCGACAGGTTTACCCTCCGAGCGGAACCGTCACGGAACGGGGACGATGACCTCGGGAATGACCTCGATGGTTCCCGTCGCCTCCGCGCAGTTATTGGTCTCGTCGATCTCCGCGACGACCTCCAGGTAGTCGACGCAGGCCCGCAGCGTGTAGCCCTTCCCCAGCTTCGTGTCCCTGAAGACCTTGACGGTCCCCGTCACTTTGGCGGACTTGGTCGTGGCGAGGTCGGACACGGACGGGTGGCCCTTCAGATCCTTGCTCACTCCGGCCGGGTCGATGAGGAACAGCCGCAATGCCGATTCGCCCGCCGGGCCCGGGCCCAGATTCTGGATGACGACCTCCACGGAAATCACGCCGTTGAGGCCGACTCTGATTGGCTGCGGGTCTTTCAGCGCGACCGACTTGACCACCAGGTCCGGCCGCTCCGTCACGAGAATCGACTTGGCCGAGGTGATGCAATTGTTGTTCTCGTTCTTCTCGGCCAGGACCTTCTTGGAGTCGGCACAGGCCTGCAGGAAGTAGTCGCCGGGAACCGTCTCGAGTCGGACGGTCACCGTGTCCTGCTCGGTGAACGAGCGCCCCGGATTGATGGCGGGGAGAATCGGCTTGCCCTTGAGGTCGAGCTTCCCGATCCATCGGTCGCGACGAGGTAGTACCGGGTGGTCGACTCGATGGAGGTCACCGTCCCGACGTTCTGGATCGTGCTCGTGACATCGATGCTCTGTCCCTGCGTCGCCGTCTCCGGCGGATCGGAGACCGCGGTGGCCACGAGGTCGGGCGACTCGCGCACCTCGATCCCGCGCGGCAGGGTGACGCAATTGTTGGTCTCGACGACCTCGGCGACGTCGCCTCGTCGCCGTCGGCGCAGGCCTGGAAGAGATAGGCGCCCGGCACCGTGTCGGAATACACCTTGAGGGTCACGGCCGGGTCGGCACTGCTGGCACCCGCCGCCAGAGCCGCGACGCTCTGCACGCCCTTGAGGTTCTTGCGGGTCTGGCCGTCGGCGCTGACCAGATTGAACTTGGTCGTCGAGGCGAGGCTCGCCGCCACACCCTGGTTCTTGATGGTCGCGGTGGCGATGAAGGTCCCGGAGGGCAGCACGCTGATGGGCGCGTCCGTGAGCGCGGCGACGATGAGATCCGGCTTCAGGCTGCACGACCGCCGCCACCTTCACCGTCGCGGCCGCGTTCGTGCAGTTATTGGTGTCGAAATCCTCAGGCACCACGCCCGCCGCATCGATGCACGCCCGCGCCGTGTAGGTCGCGAATGGCGTGCCGGACGGGATCGTCACGGTCGTCTGCGTCGAGGTGGACGTCCCGCTGGCCACGACGGGGACCGACTGGGTCCCAGTCAGGCTCCTCACGGTGCCTGCCGCGTTCACCAGCGCGAACGTGATCGTCGACGCGCCGGCATCGCCGACGCCCGCGTTCTGGACCACCGCGCCGACGTCGATGGTGCCGCCGGGCGTGACGACCACCGGGGCATTGCCCAACGTCACCGTGCTGAGGCGGAGGTCGGGCAGCGTGGTCACCAGGATCGTCCCGGCCGAGAGCAGGCAGTTGTCCGCCTCGTCGTCCTCGGAGACCGCCTTCCCCGCGTCGGCGCAGGCCTGCAGCCGATATTCGCCCAGCGGCGTATTGCCCCGGATCGGTCACCGTCTCCTCGTCGGTGAACGTCTGGCCCGGGTTGAGGGCCGGAACGGATTGCGCGCCGTCCAGATCCACCTGCGCCGCGCTGGAGGTTGACACCAGGGAGTACTTCGTGGTGGTCGCCGCCGAAGGCACCATGCCGGCGTTCTTCACGGTGTTCTTGACCTTGAAGCTCTGTCCGGGCGGCGCCGCGGCGGGGATCGGTGATCGCGGTCACCACCAGGTCCGGCAAGGGAAGCACGGTGATCTGCTCCGCGCTCCATTTGCAATTGTTGCTCTCCGAGGCTTCCGAGATCTTCGCGGGGCCGTCGGCACAGGCCTGAAGGTAATAGACACCGGCGGGAGTACCGGGGCGACGGCAACGGTCGCCACCGAGGCAAAGCCGATCTGTCGCCGGGAGAGCGGGGACGAGCTGGACGCCCTTCAGATCCTTCGTGGCGGTCTTCTTATCCTTGCTGAGCGAGAACGTGGTCGTCGACGCCGGCGCCTCGGCGGAGCCTCCGATTCTTGATCGTCGCGGTGACCGCGAAGCTCTCGCCCGGCAGTGCCGTCCGAGGGAGGATTCGTCAGCGCCGTCACCTTCAGGTCGGGCAGGCTCGCCGCGAGCGCCGCGCCGGGACTCCCCAGGAGCAGGCCAGCCACCGCAAGAGCCCAACCGAACCGCCCGAACCGCGTTGTCCCCGAATCCGATCATGACCGCTCCTCGACGCGCAGCAGATTTTGTCCCAAGAGAGTAGTGAAGGAACGCAACCCGCGGGCCAAGCTCGATAGATGCATGGAATCGGGAACATGGGTCCCCGTCAGGACGCCCTGCCTCGATCCGGTGAGCAACCCCGTACTCACATTCGGCAATGGATTTCCACGACGGGCCATTGGCGCGCGGGCGCTGGAGCCGGCGGTGATAGCATGAGCTGCTGCGCGCGGGACGCGCGCTCATCGACGGAGGACTTCATGAGCGATCGGCTGCGAGGGAAGACGGCCCTGATCACCGCTGCCGCCCAGGGCATCGGGCGGGCGATCGCGCTCGCCTTCGCGCGCGAGGGCGCCGCGGTCATCGCCACGGACATCAACCTGGCGAAGCTCGGCGAGCTCGAAGCCACGCCCGGCGTCGAGGTCCGCCGGCTGGACGTGACGGACGACGCGGCGGTGGCCGCGCTCGCCGCGGCGGTGCCGGCGCCCGACGTGCTGGTCAACTGCGCGGGGTTCGTGCACCACGGGACCATCCTCGAGTGCCGGCCGGAAGACTGGGAGCATTCGTTCGGGCTCAACGTGCGGTCGATGTACGTGGTCACGCGCGCCGTCCTGCCGCGGATGATCGCGGGAGGGGGCGGGGCCATCGTCAATATCGCGTCGGTGGCCTCGAGCGTGAAGGGCGTGCCCAACCGCTTCGTCTACAGCGCCACCAAGGCGGCCATCATCGGGCTGACCAAGTCGATCGCGGTCGACTTCGTGGCCAAGGGCATCCGCTGCAATGCCGTGTGCCCCGGCACCGTCGACACCCCGTCGCTGGGCGACCGCATCGCCGCCGCCCCGGACCCGGCGCAGGCGCGGCGCGACTTCATCGCCCGGCAGCCGATGGGCCGCCTGGGCCGGGCCGAGGAGGTCGCCGACCTCTGCGTCTACCTCGCCTCCGACGAGTCGCGCTTCATGACCGGCCAGGCGGTGATCATCGACGGGGCATCGCGCTCTGACGGGCCGCATCGAGCGCGGCGGGCGCAGGCAGCGCGCCGGGCCGCGCGCCCCGGCGCGTGGTCTTCGAGACGGAGTCCGCGCTGTCGGGGCCGATCCGCGTCGTCGATCAGGGCGACGAGCGCCGGCTCGTCGCGAGCGGCCACACGCTGTCGGCCATCTCGCTCTCCGGCGACTGGTCGCGCCTGAAGGGCGAGTACTGGTGCCGCGCGCTGGACATGGTGGAGTTGCCGCGCCGCCCTACGGCGCTCTTCGTCGGGCTGGGCGGTGGCACCCAGCTCCTGCTGCTCGCCGCCCGTGTCCGTCCACGCTTCATGACGGCAGTGGAGCGCGACCCCGTGATCCTCCAGGTCGCCCAGCGCTACTTCGGCCTGGGGCGCCTGGCGCGCACCGAGATCCTCTGTGGCGACATCGAGCGCGTGCTCCCATGCCTCGAGTCGGCCGGCCGCCGGTTCGACTTCATCATGGAGGACGCCGCCTATGCGGATCCCGTGGACCGCGCGCTCCCCATCGCCCTGCGCCTCGCCGGGCTCCTCGGCACGCGCGGGGTCCTCGTTCTGAACCGGAACGCTTGCCACCACGCCGCCGAGACCGCCGCGGCGCTTCGCCGCGGCGGCGCGCGGGTGACCATGCGCCGAGTGCGTCGGGACGGCGACAATGTCCTGATCTCCGCGACGGACGCGCGGCGCGCCTGACCGCCCTCAGATGATGAAAAGGCCGCAGGATGCTGGAGAGGGGCCAGATGAGGGCTCGACGAGGGCGCCTTTGCCTCCGGAGCACCGATCACCGGGTCGAGGCCGTCAGTCGCTCTCCGCGGCGATGAACGGTTTATAGCCCCGCGCCTCCATCTCGCGAAGCTTCGCGGCCGCTTCCGGATCGGTCCGAAAACGGACCGACTCGCACGCGCGTCAGCAGAGTGTCCGCGGCCCACGACTCCGTGACGGCCGCAGATCGGCCCGAGCCGGAAGGCTCCGGCGCGACGAGCAGCGCAGCCAGGCGCCTGGCCGCCTCAGGTGCTCTTGAAGGCGCCGACCTGCACCCAGTAGGACCTGCCGTTCGAGGCGGGCGCGGACCGAGCACCGCCGGCTCCACCTGGTGGGGCTGGCTGCGCGCATCTCGACGCGAGCGCGATCGGCGCCCCGCTCATCCCCACCGCGCGCCCGCCCGCATTCGTCGGCAAAGCCGTCGCTTCGGCGAGGGCGCGCGCGACCACGGCCATCGTCCAGATCGAGCTGCAAGCGCACGTCCGATCGCGCGCTTGCAGCGACCTCGATGGCGGGTGGGCCAGGCGGCGGCGCCAGCGCTCCTGCGCGCGCCTGGCGACCGGTCAGTCGCTCGGCCGCGTGGGCGGCGTGCCACCGACGCGATCGCAGGCCCATCGGCAATGGCCGTCGCCACGAGCGGTCCCGTCAGCGTCTCCGGCACCCTCGCCCGCATCTGCCGGACGAGCTCCTGATAGGACGAGGACTTGCATGATGCGGAGGAACTGGGCCCGGTAGTTCGCCGCCACGCTGACTCCGTCGATGACCACGTCGCATATGGCCCACCGGCCGGTGCGCGCGATCATCCGGTACGTGAACGGGAGGTCCAGCCCGCGCTTGCTCAGGAGCGTGGTCCAGACGGTGGCCACGGCTCCCGTCGACGGACTCGCCGACGATAGCTGACCTGGATGCCGTCGGGGAGACGGATCCTGCCGGCGATCCCGCCGATCAGCGAGCGCTCCAGCAGGTCGGCGAACAGCCGGACGAACTCCGTCACGCTCGGCCGCCGTCCGCGCGTTCCAGTTCGGCCCCAGCGAGAGCTGGGCCGCGGCGGGGACATCGACGATCTCCTTGACGATGGCTCGGATCGCCGCCAGGCGTGCCTCCAGCCCTTCGTCTGTCTGGGGATCGAGGATGCGGGTGGCGGCGCTGAAGAAGCCGCGGAGCTGCTCGATCGGCGATGCGGCCTGCGCCTCGGGACCCATGCACAAGCACACCGATGAGGAAACCCGCAGGGACGAGCAATCGTCTCATTGACACCTCCGGAAACGCGGGCGATGCCCGGAGCCGGTCACCGGCCTGCAGGAAGAGCGCCAAGTGCCGGCTCGCGCTCAGAGCGGCGCGCTCCAGGCGCTCCCCGGGGCCTGCCCGTACGACAGGGCGTCCGCGCAACCCATCGATCTTGCACCGATGATCATGGATGGAGGCGCGGTGCGCGCGGAGAGATCTCCTTCCCCTCATCCGGCCGGTGGAGAGGCGCGCGTCACTCCCAGCGCGCCCGTCGCGTCGATCGGCCAACACCCTGTCCGACACTCGTGTCGGGCAGCAGTCAGGTCCGGGCGGTCAGGGGCGCCGCGAGGCGATCGCGAGCTCCGCCGGCGCGCGCTGGCACACGTCGAGCGCCGTCAGGGCCAGCACGCGCGTGACCGTCACCATCTCGCTCACGAGGACGCAGGCGTCGTCCTCCTCCGCGCTGCCGCGGATGACGCCGGGGCCGTAGAGCAGACACGGAATGCCGGCCTTCCAGAGATGGCACGTGTCGTCGGCGCTGTACGAGTGCGGCAGCACCGTGCCGATGGCGTGCGGCTCCCGGCCGGTCACCGCCCGGTAGCTCCGGGCGACCGCCTGCACGATCGGCGCGTCGACGGGGACGTCGAGCGGGTCCATCACCAGCCGCCGCCGACCCTTGAACCGGTCGGGCGGTGGGATCTCGATCTCGTAGCGCACGTCCGGATCGCGCGCGGCGACCGGGTCCAGCGCCCGACGGATGTCCGCGACGATCTCGTCGACCGTCTGACCCGGCACGAAGTGGACGTCGACCAGGATCGTGCAGAGGTCGGGCACGTACGGTGGCTCGACCAGCACGTAGTCCTGGCCCCGGCCGCCGATGATGCTGCCCACGTTGAGCCGCGGGAACGCGGGCAGGTCCGGCCGCGGCGTGTGGCGGAGCTCCACGCGGCGCAGCGCGTCGATGATCGCGGTCATCGTGTGGACCGCGTTCACCGTGCCCTCGAGTCGCCCGATATGCCCCGTCACGCCGTACGTGTGGATCGCCATGTGCACGATGCCCGAGTGCACCGTCACGAGGTGGTCGGCGCCGAAGGGCTCGGCCACCACGGCGGCATCGGTCCGGAAGCCGCGCTCCATCAGGTAGTGCGTGCCTTCCCCGCCCTGCGTCTCGCCGGCGACGCAGGCGACGACCAGATCCCCTGCGAGCCGCACGCCCGATCGGCGAATGGCCTCCGCGGTCATGATGATGCTGGCCAGGCCTCCCTTCATGTTCTGGACGCCGTGGCCGTACAGGCGGTCGCCCTCGAGGCTGGGCGTCCAGGGATCTCGCGTCCAGCGCCTGGTCAGCGCATTGATGTCGGTGTGGCCGTTCAGCATGAGGCTGGCCCCGCCGCCCGTGCCGCGCAGCGTGGCGATGGTCTGCAATCGCCCGGCCTCGATCTCCTGAAGATCGACGGCGTACCCGCGCTGGCGGAAGAATGCCTCGAGGAAGAGCGCGACCGGCGTCTCCTCGGTCTTGAAGCTCGGGATGCGGATGAGCGCGCTTGCCAGATCGACGAGCTCGCGCGCGTCGACGTGCTTCGAGCACGGCTTGCGGGCGGGATGCGTCAGGGGTCATGGCTGCCGATCGTAGCACGGCGTCGGAGGCCCGATCGGCGACGCTCTCCGTCGCGCGCACTTGCTTGCGGGGGCTGGATATGCAGAATGCTACACGGTGCCAGATCACGTCGGTGCACACCTGAGATGAGAGGACGACGATGCGGCGAATTCGGAGAGTGCAGCTTTCTGCCCTGGTCGCGATGATCGGGGTCTTCGCGCTCGGTGGCTGCGGTAAGTACTATTGGTCCAAGCCCGGCAGCACCCGCGACCAGTTCGATGCCGACAGCACGGGCATGTGCGAAGGAGGCAACCGCCTCGCCCGCGGCCGCCCCGAGCATCGAGCAAGAGGTGTACCGCTCCTGCCTTTCGGCCCGCGGTTATGTGCGCGAGAAGCTGGTGACATCAAGCCCGCGGGCGCCCATCGAGGGATCGAACAATTCGACTGAGCGCAGTATCATTCTCGGCACGGAGGAACTCGATCATGATCACGAGCTTTGGGAGCCTGTTCGCGGGCCACGTCGATCTGGACAACGAGGGGCTGGACGGCACGCCGGCGAACGATCGCTGGCTCTCCGACGAGTATCTGGCGACGGTCTTTCCGAAGAGCGAGGCCATCGCCAAGCTCATGGACCGGACCGGCTACGACACCTTCTGGCTGGCCGAGCACCACTTCCAGCGCGAGGGCTACGAGTGCATCCCGAATGTCTTGATGCTGGCCCTGCACCTCTGCCACGTCACCAAGAACATCAAGATCGGCTGCGGCTTCAACATCGCGCCGATGTGGCATCCGGTCCGGATGGCCGAGGACTACGCCACGGTCGACTGGCTGACCGGCGGCCGTGTCGATCTTCGGCGTCGGACGGGGCTACCACAGCCGCGAGGTCGAGGCGTTCGGGGCGCCGATGCTCGACCAGAACGCCAACCGCGAGCTCTTCGAGGAACAGGTCGACATCATCTTCAAGTCGTTCAACCAGCGGGCCTTCGCCCACCAGGGCAAGCACTACACGATCCCGCCGGCGGTGCCCTATCGGGGCTACGAGCTCAAGGAGATCACGCTGGTGCCGCGCCCGAAGACGCTGCCCGTCGAGTGCTGGCAGCCGGTCGTCAGCGCGAGCGAGCGGGCGCTCGACTTCATGGCCAAGCACGGCATCAAGGGCATCATCGGCGGGGGCGCGGCGCCCGGTGGGGCCAATGAGAAGGTCGTCCACGCCTTCCGCGAGGCGCGCGCCCGCGCCGGACGGGAGACCGAGCTGGGCGGCGACCTCTGCATCGGCTTTTCGTTCCACATCGCCGACAGCGTCGACCAGGGGATCAAGGAGGCGACGCCCTTCTTCGAGGAGAACATCAAGATGTTCGCGCCGCTCGGCTTCGTGCCCGGCCTCACCCCCGAGCAGATCGAGGCGGTCGCCGACCCGAAGCGGGCCCGTCAGGCCAACCTGCCCACCCTCCGCCATGCGGTCAAGGCCGGCACGTGGCTGATCGGCCCGCCGGAGCAGATCGCGGAGCAGTTGATGGAGGTCCAGCACAAGTACCCCGGTCTCGAGGTCGTCAACGTCGGGCAGCCGGTCGGCACGCCGCAGGCCGTGATTCTCGAGCAGCTCGAGCGCTTCTCGGCGCAGGTCATGCCGGCGTTCAAGAGCGGGCGATGAGGCCCGGATAGCGGCGGCAGCGACGCGCTTCACCCTGATCACGGCCGACCGTCTGCTCGACGGCGGCACGGCCGCGCCCATCGACCAGGCCGCGCTCCTGATCGACGGTGACCGCATCGCCGCGATCGGCCGCCAGGGCGACGTCCAGGTTCCCGACGGCGCCGCCGCGGAGCGGCGGGATTACGGCGCCGCCACCATCTCTGCCCGGACTCGTCGACGCCCACACGCACCTCGTCGCCCCGGGCGACGGCACCCTCGGCGATGACATCGCGAAAGAGGACGACGACATCCTGCTCCTGCAGGCCGCCGGAACGCTCGCACCCTCCTGCACTCCGGCGTCACCACGCTGCGCGAGAACGGCGCGAAGGGGGCGCGTGCGCCTTCTCCCTCCGCGAGGGCGTCCGCCGCCGGCTCGCCCTGGCCCCGCATGGTGATCTGCGGCCGGCCCATCGCCATGACGGGCGGGCACATGGGCTACTTCGGCTCCGAGGCCGACGGCGAGCAGGCGGTGCGCGCCGAGGTGCGCAAGCTGCTCAAGGAGGGCGCCGACTACATCAAGATCGTCGCGAGTGGCGGATCGACCCGGACCTCCGATCCCAACCGAGCGTCGTACACCGTGGCCGAGCTTGTGGCGATGACGGACGAGGCGCACCGGCACGGCACGCTCACGGCCGCGCACTGCACGTCCGCCGACTCCGTGCAGAACTGCCTCGATGCCGGCGTCGACATGATCATCCACTGCGTCTTCGCCGATCCCGACGGCACGTACCGGTTCCGGCCCGACCTCGTCGAGCGGCTGGTCGCGGCCAAGGCCTGGGTCAACCCGACCCTCTACGTCATGAAGGCCGGCATCGAGCGCCTCCGGGAAGCCCGCGAGCGCGAGGGGCGCCTCACCATCGACCTCATCGCCCAGCTCGATACCGCGCGCCGCGCGCTCGACCAGCGCATCGAGGCGGTCCGACTCATGACGCAGGCGGGCGTGCGGATGACCGCGGGCTCCGACTCGCCGTGGGGCTGGTACGCCCCCGGCGAGTTCGTTCACGAGATCGACATGCTCGCCCAGGCCGGCCTCAGCTTCTCGGAGGCCATCGTGGCCGGCACGAGCGGCGCGGCCGAGTCGATCGGCGTGGGCGCCGGTGGCGGGCCGGCTCCTCGCCGGCCGCGGCGCCGACGTCCTCGTCGTGCGGGCGACCCGACCCGCGAGATCACCGCGCTGTGGGACGTGCTCGACGTCTACCAGGCCGGGCGCCGCATCGAGCGCGGCGTGCGCTGAGCGAGCCTCCGCGACTGGTCGGCGAGTTGCCGGTTACTTCGCATCGCCCGAGACGGCGCAGGTCGCCGGGGCGCGCGTCACGACAGCGCGCGCCCCGCGCGTGTCCCGAGATCAGTCGCTGAAGTCGAGCCAGGTGCCGGCGAGGGGCATCCTGCTTCACTCCGGGCTTCGAGTAGTCGCAGACGCCCTTGGGGAAGATCGCCTTCAGACGGCGCTCCTCCGCCGCGGGTGAAGGTCACCGCGTAACTCTTCGACGTCGATCGGACTTGAGGCTGCACTTGAGGATCTCGCCGCCGATCAGGCCGCCGGCGGCGATGCGCACGGTCCGGTACACCGGGAAGAGCGTGTTGCACACCGACGACGGGTCGAGCGTGAAGGGCTCCTCGTGCTTCGCGCCCGCGGCGCTCCCAGCAGGCGTCCTTGAGCGATGCCGGCTTGTTCCGGATGACCTTGACGGCGTAAGGCGTCGGATGACGTGTCGGCGAGAATGCTCTCCAGCCACTCGTTGTGGGCGAGCAGCGCCATCCGCGCGAGATTCGGGGATGGCGCCGTGGTCGTGGCGGCGTCAGCCAGTTGACCTCGTTCGCCGTCGTTCCGTTGGCCTCCTGTAGACGCTCGAGGAACGCGAACGTGCGGATGCGCGTGTGGATGTCCGCCTGCTGGTCGCGATAGTTCGCGCGTGTCGATGATGGGCAGGGTGAGGTTCTCGCCCGACGTCACCACCCGCCCGGTGCGGTAGGCGCTCTCGATGGCCCTCAGGTCGCCCTCGCTCCGCCGCGGCACGATGTGGCCGTCGATGTCGAGGCCGCCGATCTTCTCGTTGAGGTCGAGGAACTCCGCGGTCGTGATGTCCCCGGCGTTCAGCGCGTTGAGGCCGTACTGGATTCCGATATTGTCGTACGGCGGACCGGGCGAAGCCGGTCTGGTTGTCGACGCCGAACACGTTGACCTGCCCGTCCCAGAACGTGCGCGCGAATGCCCGTGGGGTTGCGTCACCGGATCGTAGCGCAGCGCGACACGGCACCACGGGGTCGAAGCCGGCAACGGGATTCTGCCACTGGTTGGCGAAGCCTGCCCAGCCGTCGCAGTTGGTGCGCCCGTCGGTGGTCGGCGCATAGCCTTCCACCTTCGGCGCGCCGAGCCGCCGGGCCAGTTCGCGGGGTTCCGGCGATCTGGTCGAAGTAGTGTTCGGAGGAGGCCGCAGTCGACGCACGTCGCGGCACGACTCGAGGCGATGTCCGGATAGGAGATGCCCGGCGTGAGGGCGTCGAGCAGGCCCGGGTAGTTGTGGGCGATCAGGTGCTGCTGGATCGAGCCGCCCGACCCGCCGGAGCCGATCGTGAACTGCGGCGAGGCCGTACTGCTCGATGAAGCGCTCCTTGATCATCATCAGCGTCTCGGCGGAGACCACGTCGTCGCAGCCGTTGCCCAGCGTGTTGCGCGTGCCGAAGGCCACGGCGAAGCCGAGGCTCAGCGGGTCGTGCGGGAGCGCCGACGTCACGGCGTTGCGCCCGGAGCGGTACGCGGGGCCACAGCCGCCTCCGAACGGGAAGCTGAGCTTGCCGTTCCAGCCGGGCCCAGGCTTCTTCCCGCCGGGTGACCACGGATTGGAGATCGGGCGCCGTCGGGTCGTCGATGATCGCGATGCGGTAGATGGACTGATCGATCGTCCCCGATTCCACCCGCACGATGTAGTTGACGGTGCGGCCGTCGATCGTCGTCGTCTGCGCGAGGTCGGCGGGGAAGGGAGGGGTCAATGTGACCAACGGCTGGAACGTGCCGGCGGTGGTCCGGTAGAACCAGTCGTAGCGCGTGGGCACGGTGCAGTGCTCGTCGAGCGCGGGGCCGAGGCCCGACGTCGTCGGTCTCGCAGATCCAGGGGATCTGGTGCGGGCCCGCGAAGATGGGGCCGTAGCTGGGGAAGTTGCGGAGATCCAGGCGCCCGTTCAGCGACGGGTTCGCGTCCTTCGCGGCGACCTTGAGCACGTTGTCGCCGTCCTTGAGCCCCGTCACGAGGCCCACCAAAGCGTGGCCCGTCCCGGCCGGCTGGAACGCGCCCGTCACGTCGGCGCCGTTCAGGCTCATCTGGACCTTGTCGAGCGCAACGCCCACCGGAACGTCGATCCTCACCACGACGTCGCCGCCGCTGACGCGGTCGGGGTTAGTCGAAAGCGTCGTGATGACAAGGGGTGGAGAGCCGGTCGATCCCACGGCCGGAGCGAGCAGCCCCATCGCGACGATGCTGGCGGAAAGCAATCTGGGTAGCCTCATGAGCGACCTCCTTGTCGTTGTCTAGGGTTCCCGATCTGCGCGGCCGGCGTTCTCCGGCCTCGCAGGATGCTTTCAGCATCCTGCGAGGGGCGCCGTGACGTCCGACTCTCGGCGAGCAGCCGATGCGGCGGCTGGCGGCTAGACTCTCGTCCGGATCCAGCCGTGACGAGAACTGTCCCGGCCGCCGCCCATCTCGACGAACCGCCTTCTCAATTTCGAGAAATTGTCGTCAGGAATGAGACTGGCCGGCGTTACCGGGGTCGGATAGCCCACGCCGGTGAGCAGGTTCCTGAGGCTGTCGGGCACGAGCGACGCATAGTTCGGCGGCACCGCACCGTACCCCCTGGGCTTCTGCTGGGCACCCTTGAGCCCGTACAGCACGGCGCTGTTGAGTCCGAGTATCCTCCGCCTCGACTTCTCCGTGAGCTGTGGGTAATCCCACTTATCCTGGAGCTCTTGGGGATCTGGAACCGCCAGAGGGCCTCGATCTGCCATTGCGGTCCGCCATACCAGAGCGAGTCCGAGCCGAACAGGATGTGATCGTCCTTCATGTAATACAGGAGTTGTCCCAGGATATGCGCGCCAAACGGTGGGGAACGTCACCACCGTCGACGCAAACGTCGTGCCGATCTCGGCGTAGACGTTCTTGAGCCGATTGGCCCCCTCGTCGCCAGGCCTCCGGCGATCTGAGCGAACTCCGTGGTCCAGGTGATGTCCGGGACGCCATGCCCCTTGGCATCCGTCCGCAATGGCCCGGACTGGATCTGCTCCAGAGCCGCGAGCATCCAGAAGCTGGGCCGGATGCACGCATGGTAGATGAGGAAGTTCAGGTGCGGCCAGTCCTGGGCCGCCTTTCCGATGTCGGCGGGGTTGCCGTGCTCGGGATCGTCCGGTGGGTTGGGAGAGAGCCCTTTGTGGATGCAGAGATTGAAGAAGCCGGGATGGTTCTTGAGCTCTTGCTTGTTTCTGGCGATGACCTCGTAGATGGGGTAGGCCACGACCTCGTCGTCGAGACGCCATCTGGTCATGAGGCTATTCGGATCCGTGTCGACCTTCGCCGCCGCCGCGATGTTGTAGCCCTTCCACGAGTCCGGATGGAAATTGTCGATCTGCCACTGCGTGTAGTCGCCGAAAAACGGGTCCTGGAGATTGCCGATTCCCGGGTAGATCTGGGCGTGGGCGAGCATGCGCTGTGACCCAGCGATCTGGTTGACGAAATCCCTGATCGCGCCGGACTGCGAGCCGGTCAGAATCTCACTTACGAGACTCTCGGAGATGTTCTTGGCTGGGCGCGGCGCGGGCAGGCTCGGGTCCGAGACCACCGCAATATTCGCGTTGCTGATGATCGAGACGCTCACCTGGCTCTCGAGGAAGAAGCGCCGGATGTACTTGTCCATGTGGAATTCGCCGTCCTCGAGCGTCGGCGGACCGGGGTTCGGCGGGCGAGTCGGGGAACAACTCGGCCGGGTTCCAGGGCGTCCAGGGGCTGCCGAGTTCATCCACGCCGGCGGGGTTTCCGGACCGGCCATTGAAGGGATTAGCCGTGAAGCCCGCGGCGCTGGAGGCTGCTCCCGGCCCCTGGGCGAGCGCCCGCAGCGCGTTCGGGCTATTTATGCTCGTCCTCACGATGTGCGTCTGATCGTCGAAGACGAACAGATCCTGCGGCGGCCCGGTCTCCGCGTAGGCGGCGGACTCGAACATGTCGACCGGGCTCACGTTGAAGAATCGCTTGCCGAACACCTCGTTCATGGCGAGGAAAGCCGCCGCCATTCCGCCCGTCCCCGCCAGGAACTGCCGTCGACTCATCCCCAGCTTCTTCGCCGCGGAGTCGGCGAGCTCCTTGATCCGGACCTCGACGTGCTTCTGTTGCTCTGTCTGAGGATGCGGCATGTATTCGCCGTTGGAGACCATCCGCGTTGGAACCGGGGACTGGAAGGGATCGGCTTCTGCCGGAGCGCATCGGGCGAGCTGTGCGTCGCTCAACCACGCATCTTCTTCGCGCGAACCTGGAGGTCCCTGCGCCATTGCCTGCCTCCTGCATCGTGATTCCTGGTTGGTTGGATGCTTCTGTCAGGGTATCCGCTCTCTCCTTTCCCTCTCTTCGTCTCCGCTATAGGCGCTGCGCGGAGCAAATGTTCCACGCTGCACTATCTGTACCAGCGAAGCGGCAAGGCGATACGGCGCGCATCGAGGCGAGTTGAGCTCTTGACGGAGGGGTGGCCTTCGTGTCCTCGCCAAAATCGTCTTGGTAATTGTTCCATGGTGCGGCGCTTCGGTGAATGATCGCTCATTCAATGATGATTTCTCCTGTTGCTCCGGAATCAGAGCCGTCAGGCTTCGCGACGCGCCGAACAATCGGCGAACGATCATCGAGAAGTTTCTCGGCCTCACGGCATGTGCTCGACCCTCAAGGACCAGGTCAACACGGGCTGCTCGCCTTCTTCAAGGCGTGAGCGGGCCTCTCGCGAGACGGAGCATCCTCGCCAGAGACGTGGCTCTCGCGCTACCTCAGGCGCCTCGCCGGACGCATTGTCGCCCTGCCCTGCGGCGGCCGGCCGGCTGCCGCTTGGCGGAGCAGCAGCCGGCCGTTGGCTACCACTCACCGGCCGTGGAGCGTCTCACGTTCAGCTCATAGGTAATGTCCTGATCGATCACGGGACCGCCGAGCGAAGTGAGATCGAGCGTCCCGCCGAAGCGCAGCGTGTGACGGCCCCTCGCCAGCGGCGCGAGCATCACGTGAATACCATCGCTGATGGATGGGCTCACGGTGCCGGCGACGGCCGCGGTCACGTCGAAGAATTGCAGCACGTTGTTCTCCGGCAGCGGGCCGAACCGGAAGCAAGCCATGGTCACCCAGCGCACCGTGTGCAGGGCGCTGATGCCGATCAGCGCGAGGTTCTCCGTCGAGAGAGGAAGCTCGTCGAGCATGGCGTGCAGGTCGTCGCGATGGTGGGACTGAGCTGCGCGTGCTTCTCGAGAAACCGGAACGCCTGCCGCGGATGCCCGGTCTGCTCGACGAGTCGATGAACCAGGTCCGGTGTCGGCGGGTTGCCCTCGATGACCAGCAGGTACCCGAGCAGGGCGGCGGGGTGGCAATGCTGAGCCCAGTAGTACTGGGCCCCGACCAATCCCGCGATGGTGGCCGCCACGGGCCGCTCCAGCACCTCCGCGCGATCGACGCCGACCACCTCGAGATCCTCGAGGATCCACTCGTCGTGGTGCATCTCCCTCCTTGATGTGCTGGACCAAGTAGGGGACGAGCGCCGCCGCCACGGCATCCGCGCGCTCGGAGCTCCCGAGCGCGCCACAGCGCCGTCTCCATGAGGCGGACGCTGGCCCGCACAATTGCGTGCAGGGTGAAGCAGTACTCGACATACCGCTCCCGGAAGCGAGGGTGTTCCAGGAGGTCCATCGATGCCGCGGCGAGGGCGGGGAGCACGAGGTCCAGGCGGCGCCGCAGACGCTGGCTGTGCGTGAGCTCCGTGGTCGTGACGAGCATGTGGGCCTCCGGTGGTCGATTGCTATGGCGTTCGTGGCTCGCGCGGGTCGCTGCGAGGGCGCAGGAAGCTCGGCTCCCTGACCCTCGCAACGCAAGAACGCTTTAGAAAGCGAGTAAGAACCCGTAGCGCATCGGGAACTCGGCGAGCTTGCGGAGGCCCGTCTTCTGGGCGCTGCCCTTCTCCGCCTCGATGCGAGCGACCAGCCGCTGCCCTCGGACGACAGTTCCGCCCGCGTCTCCCGGTCGAGCGAGTCCCAGTGGTCCTGATACATCTTGTTCATGATCGACTCTTTCCGCCGGGGCCCCAGCCGCCGGCCCTACCTTTGTTGGACGACCCTCGGCCCTGAACCCGGCCGACGCACGACCTAAGGGCAAGCGCAGTGCCAGCGCAGAAGGGCTCGTTGAATCGTGTGTTTGATCGGTCCAGCGCCGACCCTCGGAAGGGCTCGACAGGAGTGGGCTGTCGATTTCTCGACATCTCCGACGGTCCGGTCGCGCAGGCATCGGCGCCACGATCGAGAAGTACGTTGACCGGGCCGGGATCAGGATTGTCACGAGTCACCGGCCGCGTAGCGCACGGGTTCACGGGTTTGGGCGCTGGACGGTGATGCTATCCTCGAACATCATGGCGGATTCGTCCGAGCGGCTGGACGCGATGTTCCCGAGGCTCACCGCGACGCAGATCGCGCGCCTGCTCCCGGTCGGGCGGCGGCGCCGGTTCGCGGCGGGCGAGGTGATCTACGAGCGCGGCTCGGCCAAGCGCGCGTTCTACGTGCTGCTGGAAGGACGCGTCGAGATCGCGAGCCCGTCCCGCGTCGGGGAGGAGCGGCTCACCATCCACGAGGCCGGCGAGTTCACCGGGGAGGTGGACATGATCTCCGGGCGGCAGAGCCTGGTCGGCGCGCGCGCGCTGGACGCGACGCGAGCTGCTCGAGATCGACCTGGCGGACCTCCGGCACATCGTGCAGACGGACACCGAGCTGAGCGAGCTGTTTCTGCGCGCCTTCGCGCTCCGCCGCGCGCACCTGATTGCCAATGATCTGGGCGGCGCCGTGCTGATCGGGTCGGACCACTCGGCGGATACCCTCCGCCTCAAGGCCTTCCTGGGCGCAACGGACATCCTTACGTCTACCTCGACGTCGAGCGCGACGCGGAGCGTGGACGCGCTGCTCGAGCACTTCCAGATCGGCCTCGGTGACATCCCGGTGCTGATGTGCCGGACCGGGACCGGGCGCTGCGCAATCCGAGCAATGCGGAGGTGGCGGCCGTGCTCGGCTTCAACAGCGAGCTCGACGACGGGCACGTGCACGACCTCATCGTGGTGGGCGCGGGGCCCTCCGGGCTCGCCGCGGCCGTCTATGCCGCATCGGAAGGGCTCGACGTGATGGTGTTGGAGAGCAGCGCTCCCGGCGGCCAGGCGGGCTCGAGCTCCCGCATCGAGAACTACCTCGGGCTTCCCCATGGGCATCTCCGGCCAGAACCTGGCAGGCCGCGCGTTTCTCCAGGCCGAGAAGTTCGGGGCGAACCTGGCGGTGGCCCGGGTGGCGGTGGGCCTGGCCTGCGGCGACCGTCGGCTGCGCGTCACGTGCGCCGACGGCGGGATCGTGCAGGGCAATGCGGTCGTGGTGGCCACCGGCGCCGCCTATCGCAAGCTCACCGTGCCCGAGCTCGGCCGGTTCGAGGGCAATGGCGTGTACTACGGCGCCACGCACCTGGAGGCGCGGCTCTGCGACGGCGAGGAGATCGTGGTGGTGGGAGGGGCAACTCGGCCGGGCAGGCCGCGGTGTTCCTGTCCGATAGCGCGCGGCACGTGCACCTGCTGGTGCGGGGAGCCGGCCTGGCCGACAGCATGTCCCGCTACCTCATCCGGCGCATCGAGGAGAGCCCGGCGATCACGCTCCGTCCCCACACGCAGATCGAGGCCCTCGAGGGCGACGGGCGGCTGCAGCGCGTCGGCTGGCGGCGCGCGGATGGTGCGGACCGCGAGGTCCGCGACATCCGCCACGTCTTCTCCATGACGGGCGCCGACGCGAACACCCGTTGGCTCGGCGGCTGCCTGGCGCTCGACGCGCAGCGCTTCGTCAAGACCGGCGCGGACCTCACGCCCGAGGAGATCGAGGCCGCGCACTGGCCACTGACGCGCCGGCCGTATCAGTTCGAGACCAGCCTGCCCCGGGTGTTCGCGGTTGGCGACGTCCGGTCGGGGAGCATGAAGCGCGTGGCGTCCGCGGTGGGCGAGGGCTCGGCCGCGGTCCAGCTCGTCCACAAGGTCCTGGCCGAGTGATGGCCGTATCAGGGCCGGCGACCCCATTGCTCCATGCGTGCACGCTCCCGATCCAGCACCGCAAGGCTCGCCGCCGGATGGCGGTCGTGCCCGCTGCGAAACACTTCTCGCGGTCGCCCTGCGCGTAGTCACGGCGGGAGTAAGCGCAATTCTGCCGAGCATTTCATGATGGACCAAGGTCCTACTACCCCGTCGTCCCGCGCGCCTGCTAGCCTGAAGGTCCACCGATCGCCGGCACGGTCCGGCAATGCAGCGCTCGGGCGGCGTTGGCGCCAGATCACGATTCTGCCCGCGCGCGAGACTCCGTCCACCAACTGGCGCCTGCCCGCACGCACGGCTGACACCACGACGCGGCCGGAACCGCGATCCGCACCCTCTCGCCCCATGCTCACCACAACCCGGACAAGGGAGGTATCCGCACTATGGCCCAGGCAACGAAGACGATTCTCCGCCCGCTGCACGATCACGTCATGGTCCAGCGCATGGAAGAGGACGAGACCCGCCACGGCAGCATCATCATCCCCGACAGCGCCAAGGAAAAGCCGCAGGAGGGCAAGGTCATCGCCGTCGGCACCGGCAGGCTCCACGACAACGGCACGAAGACCCCGCTCGACGTCAAGGCGGGCGATCGCGTGCTGTTCGGCAAGTACTCGGGCAGCGAGGTCAAGCTGGACGGCGAAGAGTACATCATCATGAAGGAGGCTGACGTCCTCGGCGTCCTCGGCTCATAAGACCAGCGGCGCAACCGCCGTTGACCGTGTCGCACACACTTCGGGAGGAACATGTCCATGGCAAAGCAGCTCCTGTTCAAAGAAGAAGGCCGCGCGGCGCTCCTGCGCGGCGTCAACATCATCTCCCACGCCGTCAAGGTGACGCTCGGCCCGAAAGGCCGCAACGTGGTGCTCGCCAAGAAGTACGGTAGCCCGACCATCACGAAGGACGGAGTGGCCGTCGCCAAGGAGCTCGAGCTCACGGATCCCTACGAGAACATGGGGGCCCAGATGATCAAGGAGGTGGCCTCCAAGACCTCCGATCTCGCCGGTGACGGGACCACCACGGCCACCGTGCTGGCCCAGGCCATCTTCCGCGGGGGCCTCCGGAACGTGACGGCCGGGGCGAACCCGATGGGGCTCAAGCGGGGCATCGACCTGGCGGTGGACAAGGTGGTCGACGAGCTCAAGAAGATGTCGAAGTCCACGAAGGACAAGAAGGAGATCGCCCAGGTCGCCACCATCGCCGCCAACAACGACAAGGCCACCGGCAGCCTGATCGCCGAGGCGATGGAGAAGGTGGGCAAGGACGGCGTCATCACCGTCGAGGAAGCCAAGGGCATGGAGACGGCCCTCGAGGTCGTCGAGGGCATGCAGTTCGACCGGGGCTACCTCTCGCCGTACATGGTGACCGACCCCGAGCGGATGGAGGCAGTCCTGGAGGATTGCATCATCCTGATCCACGAGAAGAAGCTGAGCGTCATGAAGGACATGCTGCCGCTGCTGGAACAGGTCGCCCATTCGGGCAAGCCGCTTCTGATCATCGCCGAGGACGTGGAGGGCGAGGCCCTGGCCACGCTGGTCGTCAACAAGCTGCGCGGGACCCTCGTCCGCCTGCGCCGTGAAGGCGCCGGGCTTCGGCGACCGCCGCAAGGCCATGCTCGACGACATCGCCACGCTGACGGGCGGCAAGGCGATCACCGAGGATCTCGGAATCAAGCTCGAGAACGTCACGATCGAGGACCTGGGTCGGGCCAAGAAGGTGATCGTGGACAAGGACAATACGACGATCGTCGACGGCGCCGGCAAGAGCGCGGCCATCGAGGGCCGCATCAAGCAGATCCGGGCGCAGATCGAGGAGACCACCTCGGACTACGACCGCGAGAAGCTCCAGGAGCGGCTCGCGAAGCTGGCCGGCGGCGTCGCCATCATCAAGGTCGGGGCCGCCACCGAGACCGAAATGAAGGAGAAGAAGGCGCGGGTCGAGGACGCGCTCAACGCCACCCGCGCGGCGGTGGAAGAGGGCATCGTGCCGGGCGGCGGCGTGGCTCTCCTCCGGGCCGCCAAGGCCCTCGACAGCCTCACGCTCTCCGGCGATGAGGCGACCGGTGTCGCCATCGTGCGCCGCGCTCTCGAGGAGCCCATCCGGCAGATCGTCGCCAACGCCGGGCTCGGAGGGTCCGTCATCGTCGAGAAGGTCATGGCCAGCAAGGCGGTGACGCACGGCTTCGACGCCGAGTCGAACGAGTACGTCGACATGATCCACGCGGGGATCATCGACCCGACGAAGGTGGAGCGTGTTGCGCTGCAGAATGCCGCGTCGATCGCCTCCCTGCTCCTGACCACCGAGGCGCTCATCACGGACATTGCGGACAAGACGGCGGCCATGCCGCCCATGCCCCACGGCGGCGGCGACTTCTAGCCAGGCATGCTGAAAAAGCATCCTGCCGGCTTCAGTAACCTGCTAGTCCGACGGTCGCCAGGCGCGACGCCTGGTCCATCAGGGCCGCGACAGTCGAGTGCACTGTCGCGGCTCGGTGGACCGCGACAGGCGCGCGCCTGGGCACCGGCCCGGCCTCCGTTCCCCACCTCGGATCACACATGGACCAAAGTCCACTATTCCTCCTCATGAGGGGGCTAGCGTTGACTCGCCGACCAGACTTGGCTCCCCGGTGGCCAGAATCGGCTCGTCGGTCGCGATCGGGAACGATCGCCGCTCCATGCAGTGCCGGCCGAACAGATGCGAAGGGGACGCGTATGAACGAAGCGACGCGACGGTCGTTCGACATGGCGGAAGCGCTCGCGAATATGGCCGGGGTGCTCCTTCGAGTCCGCGACACCGGCCTCCTGTCGCAGCTCATCGTGAACGAAAGCTGCCGGATGTTTCACACTCCTGCCGCGATCCTCCAGCGCCTGGGTCCCCTGCCGAAGAGCGTTCGACGCGTCGCGGTGTCCGAGGAGGCGGCATCGGAAGCGGATGCGCACCTGAGCCTCGCGGAGGGCATGGAGATCGTCGGCCTGGAGACGGGCGAGCCGACTCCCTTCACGACGGCGGACCTGCTCGCGGATCCGCGCATTCCTTCGGAGCCCGGGATGCGCGTGCTGGTCGAGCGCGCTCTAGTTCCGGGCCGTCCTCTGGGTCCCGCTGGTGCTCGATCACGTCGTGGTCGGACGCCTCGGTCTGCTGGACCATCCGGGACGGATCTTCACGAAGGCGGAGGCCCGCTTTGCCCTGCGTGTGGCCCAGCAAGCGGCCCTCGCGCTCGAGAACGCGGCGCTGCACGAGGAGGCCGGCCGGCAAGGCGCCGCGACGGAAGCCGCGCGGGCCGAGGCGGTCACGGCGACTCGGTTGAAGGATGTGTTTCTCGCGACGCTATCGCACGAGCTGCGGAATCCTCTCACGGCGATCCTCGGGTGGGCTCGGATGCTTCAGGTGGAGCCGTGGGACAAGCTCAAGACAGAACGCGGGCTCCAGGCCATCGAGCGGAATGCGCGTCTTCAGTCGCAGCTCGTCGACGATCTCCTCGACGTCTCGCGCATCATCGCCGGCAAGACGGAGCTCGACCTTCGCGTGTTGGACCTCCCGCCGTTGATCGAGGAAGCCGTCGAGTCGCTCAGGCGTCCGGCCGAGGAGAAGGGCGTCCACCTGGCGCTCGACGTCGAGCCTACCCTCATCCCCGTGCGCGGCGACCGGCTGCGCCTGTATCAAGTGGTCGTGAACCTCGTGTCGAACGCCATCAAGTTCACGCCCGGACGAGGACGGGTGCACGTTCGCCTCCGGCGACACGGGGCGAGCGCGAGGATCACGCGTGAGCGACACGGGCCGAGGCATCCCGACCGACCTCCTACCCGTCATCTTCGAAGCCTTTCGTCAAGGCAAGTCACCCGCAATGTCAGGGCAGAGCGGACTCGGCCTCGGACTCTCCATCGTCCGTCATCTGGTGGAAATGCATGCGGGGACGGTCGAAGCAGACAGCGAGGGTGAGGGAACGGGGGCGCGCTTCACGGTGGAATTGCCGATCACGGCCTCGACGGAACCGCTCGACAGGCGCGAGCTCCGCCCCGCGTCGGCAGCACCGATGAGGACGCTGGACCGCATGCGCGTGCTCGTCGTGGACGCCCATGACGACTCGCGGGAGGTGCTGGCCTTGATGCTCAACATCTACGGGGCCGAGGTCGTGACGGCGATGTCAGCGCCCGAGGCGTACGAGCTCGTGCGACGGGCCCCTGTCGACATACTCGTGAGCGATCTCGGGCTGCCGGGACAGGATGGCTATGCGCTCATCCGGCAGTTGCGGGAGATGGAGCGCAAGAGCGGCAGAACGCGGATGCCCGCGATCGCGCTGACCGGCCATTCCAGCTCCGACGCGCACGACGGCGCACTGGCGGCGGGCTATCACGCACACATCATCAAGCCGGTCGCTCCCGACCGTCTTGCGGCCGTCATCGCGGAGGTCGTTGCCAGAGCCTGCGCGTGACGACCGGCGGACGGTAGCCGACCGACGCCGGGATCACCATGCTTCGGACCGCGTGCTACGATCGCGCCCATCACATGTGGACGCTCGCGGGATGACGACCGTGTCCGTGGTGCTCGAGACCGACAGCGTCCATGCGTCCGACGACATCTCGATCATCGACTGCCTCGAGGCGTTGGCGCGCCAGGACTACCCGCGCGAGCGGATCGACGTGATCGCGGTGGACGGAGGCAAGGTCCCGGGCTTCGAGGGACTGGTGAGAAAGCGCTTCCCTTCGGCCACCATCCTCGAGTGCCCCGGCGGGACCAAGTTCGAGCAGAAGAACCTCGGGATGAAGGCGGCACGCGGGGACATCATCGCCCTGCTCGACGCGGACTGCGCGGCGGCCTCCGACTGGATCTCGACCATCGAGCGCGAGCTCCGGGCGGCCCCGCCCGAGGTGGCGGGCGTCCAGGGCGTGACCGAGCTGAGCCCGGGATTCCTCTCACGCGAGGTCACCGCGCTCCTCTACGGCATGCGGAGCGGCCCCCGGGATCGCACGGCCGCGCGTCTGGTCACGGACAACGTGGCGTTCCGGCGCGACGTGATGCGCCGCTTCGCGTTCGAGCATCCAACCTTCGGCACCGTCGTGGACAGCCTGCTTCTCCATCGACTCAGGCGGGCGGGCTATCGAATGGTTCTGTGCGAGCGCATGCGCATGGTCCACAGCTATCCGGGGCGCTGCCGGCGAGCGTGCCGTGGTTCTTCCTCCGCGCGTGGGCGGTGGGCTACTTCATGGTGAGGACCCGTCAGATCGAGCGCGACGTCCCCGGCAGCGCCCTCGTCCGCGCGGCCGGGCTGGGCTGGCCCATTCTGGCGCTCGCAAAGCTCGGGCGCGACGTCGCCCAGGTATGGCAGCACCGGCGCCGCGTGGGCGCCCGATTCCTCCCCACCCTTCCGCTGCTCGCCGCATTCGAGACGACGCTCTTCCTCGGCGGCGTCGGCGCCCTCCTCAAGCTCCCCTCCCCGCGTGTCGTAGTCGGAAGAGCCTCGGCGGCCTCCGCCCGGCATCACGGCTGCCCGGCGGGCGGGCCCGTATCGATCGGCCGGTGCCCGAGCCGCTCGGAGTCCACCGTGGTCTGAATGAAGGCGATGCACATCTCGTCGGCCGTGCCCTCGCCCCAGCCGACATCGCGCGGCGGCACGGTGGGGTTGCGGCGATTGCGCGGCGAGTTGTCGTAGACCGCCTCGACGTCGACGCGCGAGCCGCCCGGCAGCGGCACCGGCGTCCGGAACCTGTACGACCCCTGCCAGTGGAAGTCCCAGTCGTCGATGTAGACCAGCGGCCGGCTGGTCCCGTCGGGGTAGGTGACGGTCACGCGCATCTCGCGCCCCAGCAGGTGCATGTGGGGCGAGATCCCGATGGCGTGCATGTCCCACGTCGGCGGCAGCGTGTAGCTCGCCCGCACCACATGCCGCTCCGCGCCGGCGGGGATGAGGAACTCGCGATTCAGCACGGGGATGACGCGCACGCGCTTGTCCACGGTCGCGCGGGCAAAGCGCAGGCCCACGCGGGTGAGGTCGCGCACGGTGCCGCCGGTGCGATTGTGGTAGTGCACCTGCAGCACGACGCGCGCGCCGGCCGGGAGGAGCATGCCCACGCCATCCGGCATCGCGGTGGGCGGGGCGCCGGGCGCCCAGCCGCCGAGCCCCCGCGCGGGACGAAGCCCGGCCCGCCGAAGCAGGTGTAGCCGAGCCCGGGCTCGGCGCGGTCGAGCGCCTCGGCTTGCCCGGTCGTGTCGATGTAGCCGATCACGTGGTGGACGATGCGGCGGTCCCCGGGCAGGAACTCCGCCACGCTCACGAACCGGTCCTCGGCGAAGGCGGTGGGCACGACGAAGCAGCGGTAGAGGTCGCGGTCGCCGCTGGGCACATCGAACGCGCTGGCCGGCGCGAGCACCGCGTCCGGATCGCCGGCCGACCAGAGCGCGGGGAAGGTGCGGGGCGGCGGCAGGTCGCGCGGGTCGCCCTCGGGCGCACCCGCCTCCACCCAGGCGCGCAGGCGGGCGATGTCGGCATCCGCGAGCCGCCGCTCGCCGACGAAGTCGCCGTGCCCGGGCACAGGCGGCCAGGGAGGCATCTTCCGGAGCTCGACGGTGCGCAAGAGCTTCTGGCGCCGGCTGAAGGCGTCGTCGTAGCTCGTCAGCGGAAACGGCGCGATCTCGCCGGCGCGGTGGCAGGCCTGGCAGTTCGCGGCGAGGAGCGGCGCGATGTCGCGGTTGTAGGTGACGCCGTCAGGTCCCGCAGCCGCAGGGAGCGCGAATACGCCCGCGAGCACCAGTCCGAGCCGCCACAGCCCGGGCACGCTCGATCTCCACCATCCGGCCCAACCGTGTCGCCAGCCGCCTCGCCGAGTCATGCGCCGATCCTAGCTCAGCTAGATGCTAGACGCGCTCGAGGAACGCGCGGTCCTCGACGAGGATGCAGCCGCTCTCCTCGGCGCGCCGCACGCTGTCGATGTTGTCGTCGTCCTTCGCGAGACGCTCGCGGTACTGCTCGTACGCCGCGAGGCTCGGGAAGTCGATCAGCGCCAGCGCGAGGTTCGTCGGACCGGCGAACTTCGTCGGCAGCCAGTAGCCGACGAGGTCGCCGCCGCACCGCGGGATGATCCCGCCCAGGGCTCGCGCGTACCGCTCGAAGTCGGACCGCTTTCGCGCGTCGATCGTGTAGCGGATGCTCAGTGTGATCATGGTCTCTCCTCCCATCGCAGGTTGAACACCTTCTTGAGCTGCGCCCGCCCCGGCGGCGTGACGGCGACGGCACGCGTCCCCGCAGGCGTCGTACCCAGCCGCGGTCGAGTGCCACCTTCGCCAGCGCCGTGCCCACCGGACCGGCCACGTGCGGCCGGCGCTCGGTCCAGTCGAGGCACCTCCGCGCCGGCGCCGGCGCGACCCGCACGACCACGTCGATCCCGAGCGCGCAGAGCGAGCGCGTGCCGGCCGGCGTGAGCCGATAGCGGCGGCCGTCGTCCTCGAGCCAGCGTTCGCGCGATCAGCGCGTCGGCGAGCGCAACGCCCAGCCGACCGGCCAGGTGGCTGTAGCAGGTGCGCGCGTTCTTCAGGCGCCGCGCGGCGGCGGCCATCCCATCGACCGCGAGCGCCTGCGGCAGCGGCGGCGCGACGACGGCCAGCGCCTCGACGGCGTGGCCCACATCGGCGCCGGCCAGGCGGTAGTAGCGCCAGCGCCCCTGCTGCTCGACGCGCAGGATGCGGCCGGCGATGAGCTTGGCGAGATGGTTGCTGGCCGTCTGGGCGGAGACGCCGGCCCGGGCGGCCAGCTCACCCGCCGGCCTCGCCTCGCCGCCCGCCAGCGCCAGGCACATGGCGGCGCGGGACGGATCGGCCAGGAGATTCGCCACGAACGCGATATTGGGTTCCGTCATCGCAGCCCCAGCATAGCGCCGTCCGGCGCGCCGATGTTTCACCGCCCGTCGAACCCAAATGTCAGCTACGGCGAACTGGCGTACCCTGGAGCGCGGCCGGAGTCGCGCGGCGAAAGGCGGAGGAGCCCATGACCGAGAATGGCGAGCGCGGGAGCGAGGCGATCGAGCGGGTGCCGGCGGCGGCCACCGAGGCGCGGCGCCCTGCAAGTCGACGAGCAGCTCGCCGCCCTCGCCCGCCGCTGCGACCAGATCGTGCCCGAGGCCGACCTGCGCGCCAAGCTCGAGCGCAGCGCGCGGACCGGCACACCGCTCCGGGTCAAGCTCGGAATGGACCCGACGGCGCCCGACGTCACCCTGGGCCACGCGGTGCCGCTGCGCGTGGTCCGCCAGTTCCAGGACTGGGGCCATCGCGCCGTGCTCATCATCGGCGACTACACGGCCCGGGTCGGCGACCCCTCCGGCCGCAACGCCACACGGCCCATCCTCTCCGGCGAGGCCATCGACGCCAACGCGGCGACCTACGTGGCCCAGGTCGGCAAGATCCTGCGCACCGACCCGGCGCACCTCGAGGTGCGCCGGAACGGCGAGTGGCTGGCGGGGATGAGCCTGGTGGACGTGATCCGCCTCGCCTCGCGCGCCACGGTGGCCCAGATGCTCCAGCGCGACGACTTCGCCGCGCGCTTCGCCGGCCGCGTCGAGATCCGTCTGCACGAGATCCTCTACCCGCTGCTGCAGGGCTGGGACAGCGTGATGATCGCGGCCGACGTCGAGCTGGGCGGCCGCGACCAGCTCTTCAATAACCTGGTGGGCCGCGAGATCCAGCGGCAGGAGGGCGGCGAGGGCCAGGTGGTGATCGTCACGCCCCTGCTGGTGGGTCTCGACGGCAAGGAGAAGATGAGCAAGTCCCGGGGCAACTACATCGGGGTCACCGACCCGCCCGCGGGTCCCGACGGCATGTTCGGCAAGATCATGTCGCTGCCCGACACGCTCATGGACTCGTACTACACGCTGCTCACCGACGAGCCACCCGAGCGCTACCGACCGCGCCTCGCCGCCGATCCGCGCGCGGCCAAGGCCGAGCTCGCCCGCCTGCTCGTGCGCTGGCTCCATGGGCCGGCGGCCGCGGAAGCGGCGGAGGCGCAGTTCGAGAAGCAGTTCACGCGAGGAGAGGCGCCGGACGAGATGCCCGAGGTCTCCGTCGCCGATCTGGGGCCCGGCGCCCACCGACTGCCGCCGCTGCTGGTGCGGGCGGGCCTGGCCGCGAGCAACGGCGAGGGCGCGCGCAAGATGCGCGAGGGCGCGGTCTACGTCGACGGAGCCCGCGTCACCGACATCGCCCAGACCGTCACCATCGATCGGCCCACCGTGGTGAAGCTGGGCCGGCGCTACGCCCGCCTCGTCCCTGACGCTGCTAGAGCGATGATAAGGGCCCATCTGCTCGTTGGCGCCCTCGACAGCCGGCTCAACGTACAGAAAGTACGCCTCGCCGGCTGCCTTCGGGCGCCGCCTCGCAGCTGGACCCTTCTCATCGCTCTAGCCGGCTTTCTCCGACGGGCTCCTAGAGCCTCCGACGGGCCGCTACACTGGCACGATGCTCAAAGGTGGCGGGCGCCCGCCGGCCGCCGGCGGGAGTCCGCGATGACAACGGCCATCTGGATCCGCCGTTGCGGGCTTGCCGGGACCTTGTTCGAGCGCCGGCTTTGCCGGCGCAACCTGCTTCTGGGGAGGCTCGGAGGGGCCGTCGAGGCCCCTTCGACTACAGATACGCGAGGAGGCGGCCGCAGGTGATCGCGCCCGTCCACAGCACGAGCGAGAACATCGCGGCGAGCTTGGCCGGCGCGGGAGTCGTGCCGCCCGTGTCCCATCGCGCCGCCGACTTGAAGGGCCAGTGGTGAAAGGCCGCGGCGTTCACCAGCGCCGCGGCGATCAGGATCAGCTTGAGCCGGAAGGCCGGGTTGGCGGCCATCTCGGTCGCGTGCGCGGTGAACATCATGAGGCCCGAGGCGAGGATGATCACGAAGCTCACTCGCGCCCGGGTCAAGAGGTGCTGAGCCAGGCCCGTCACCGGCAGTGCGCGCCCGAGACCGAGGAGCCGGAGGTCGAAGAAGAACGCGGCGCCCACCAGCACCACGAAGCCCAGGATGTGGACGATCTCCACGATCGGATAGAGCCATTGCCACTGGCGCATGGCGCCGGCCAGCGAGGATGTCTCCAGCCAGACGAGCCACGCGGCGCCCGTCGGCGGATGCATCGGCTCAGCGGAGCTCCGTCGTCTTGTCGGCGATCGTGATCCGCTCGGCCCGCAGCTCCTTCGCGTCCGTGCGATTCGGATAGCCGACGACGGTCGCCGTCGTGCCGACCGCGAGGGCGGTCTTGGGCAGCCCGCGGTTCTCCATCCGCGTGGGCGGAGCCAGGACCGACGGTCCAGGTCTTGTCCTTCGTCTCGAGCACGATGAAGCCATGGGGGTGCTCGTAGCCCGACTCGCGGATCTGACCGGTGAGCGTGAGCACCTGGCTGGCGTCGTAGCCGCTCCAGCCGTGATGGGCGGCCGCTCCACCCGCGACGAGCACGATGCCGAGAGCGATGACGAGTGCGACGCGCGCCTGCATGACGAGTCCCTCCTTCCCTGCTTGGTACAACCGGATGACTGATCGGTCAAGTCGCAAGCTGCTCCGCGCGCCCTTGACAGCCCTCTACCCTTGTGATCTAGTCACGCCTACTCACGCGTAGATCGAGTGCAACTTTTCCTCTGCGAGGGCGATGTCGCCCGAAGGAGGCGCGATGAAGCGGACCACGGTCCTGGCCGGAATCGCCCTGGTCGCATTCGGCGCGCTCGCGGTCGCCGCGCCGGCGGCCGCGCAACAGCCCATCAAGGTCGGCGTCATCTACGGGCTCGGCGGCGCCGCCGCGCCGTACACCAAGCCCGCCGTCACCGGCCACGAGATGGCGGTCGAGGAGATCAATGCCGCCGGCGGGTCCTCGGGCGCAAGCTCCAGCTCGTGATCCGCGACGATCAGTCCAAGCCCGACGTGGGCGTTCGCGAGGCGCGCGACCTCATCCTCAAGGAGAAGGTCGACTTCCTCACCGGCATCATCCACAGCGGCGTGGCGCTCGCCGTCTCGAGGTCGCCAAGGAGCACAAGACGCTGCTCCTCGTGGCGATCGCCAAGACCGCGGCGCTGACCGAGGACAAGTGGCACCGGTACGTCTTTCGCGCGACCTCGAACACCCTCATCGAAGGGCGCGCGGCCGGCCATCCTGCTGGCCCAGCAGCCCTTCAAGCGATACGCCATCGCCGGGCCCGACTACGAGTACGGCCACCGCATGACCGAGGACTTCGTCGCGCATCTGAAGAAGTTGAAGCCCGACGTGCAGGTCGTGGCCGAGGTGTGGCCGAAGCTCGGCGAGCGCGACTTCACCCCGCACATCAACGCGCTGCTCCAGGCCAAGCCGGAGATGGTCTTCTCGGCCATCTGGGGCGGCGATCACATCGCGTTCGTCAAGCAGGCCAAGCCCTACGGCTTCTTCGCGAAGACGCAGTACCTCGCCATCGGTCAGGGCGACCTCGACGTGGTCGTGCCGCTCGGCGCGGAGGCGCCGGAGGGCATGTGGGTCTCCTCCAACTACACGTTCTACTACCCGGACGCGCCCGCCAATCGCGACTTCGTCGCCAAGTACAAGGCCCGCACCGGGGACCTGCCGCCTTCGGGGGCAGCCTTCGGCTACACGGCGACGCAGTTCCTCGCCGCCGCCATCCGGAAGGCCAAGAGCACGGAGACCGAGAAGGTCGTGGAGGCGCTCGAAGGGCTCACCATGGAGACGGTCCACGGGCCGCTTGACCATCCGGGGCTACGACCATCAATCCAACAAGGGACAGTTCTTCGGCCGGCTCAAGAAGGTGCCCGAGCATCCGTTCCTGATCATCGGCGACCTGCAGTACGTCGGCGGCGAGAAGACGATGCGCACGCTCGACGAGGTCAAGGCCCTCCGGGGTCAGAAGTAAGCCGGCGGCGCGGGCCGCCCGAGCGATGTTCGATCTCGGCGGCCTCGGCGATCCGGCCTTCCTCGCCGTTCAGTGCCTGAACGGGCTCACCCAGGCGATGTTCCTCTTCCTCATCGCCTCGGGCCTCACCCTGATCTTCGGCGTCCTCGGCGTGCTCAACTTCGCCCACGGCTCGCTCTACATGCTGGGCGCCTACCTGAGCTACACGATCACCTCGCTCTTCGTCGGCTCCCCGCCGCGTTCTGGATCTCGCTCGTCCTGGCCTCGGCGGGCGTGGCCGTCGTGGGCGCGCTCGTGGAAGCGACCTTTCTCCGTCCCGTCTACCGCCGGGAGGAGCTGGAGCAGCTCCTCGTCACGTACGCGCTCGTGCTCATCATCAGCGACGCCGTCAAGTTCATCTGGGGCCCCGACAACCGCTCCGTGTCGCGTCCGGCGATCCTCGCCGGGTCGGTGGACATCGGGGGCGCGATTTCCCACGTACAACCTGCTCGTGCTCGCGCTCGGCCCGCTGGTGGCGCTCTCGCTCTGGCTCCTGCTCTCCCGCACGCAGTTCGGCCGGCTGATCCGCGCCGCGGCCAATGACCGCGAGATGGTCGGCGTGGTGGGCGTGGACGTCTCCCGGCTCTTCACGGGCGTCTTTGCCCTCGGCGCATGGCTCGGCGGTCTCGGCGGCGGCCTCGCCGCCCCTGTCGGCGCCATCTACCCCGGCATGGACGTCGAGGTGATCGCCGAGTCCTTCATCGTGGTCGTGGTCGGCGGCATGGGCAGTCTGACGGGCACGCTGCTCGGGGCCCTGATCATCGGTCAGCTCAATTCGTTCGGCATCCTGTTCTTTCCCCGGTTCGCGCTCGTCTTCGTGTACGTGCTGATGGTGGTGGTGCTCGTGACCCGACCGTGGGGGCTCCTCGGCAAGCCCCTCGCGCGCTGAGAGGGCCAATGCGCGGGTATCCTCCGGCGTTGCGCCTGCTGCTGGCCACCGTGCTCTTGCTGGTCCCGCTGGCGTTCCCACACTTCTATCTGTTGCTGTCGACCGAGATCCTGATCATGGGACTCTTCGCCGTGGCCTTCAATCTGCTCCTGGGCTACACGGGGATGGTCTCGTTCGGGCATGCCGCGTTCTACGGCCTCGGCGCCTACGCCTGCGGGCTCCTCCTGAAGAAGGCGGGCGCCCCGTTCGCCGTGGCCTTTCTGGCCGCGCCGGTCCTGGCGGCCGCCGCGGCCCTCGTCTTCGGCCTGCTCTGCATCCGGCTCACGCGCATCTACTTCTCGATGCTCACGCTGGCGTTTTCGCAGATCGTCTGGGCCGTCGCGCACAAGTGGTACAGCCTGACCGGCGGCGACAACGGCCTGGTCGCGATCCCGGTGCCGGAAGCGCTCGCCGGGCCTCGGGCGTTCTATCTCTTCACCCTCGCCTGCACGGGGCTGGCCGCCGGGGCCCTCTGGCGCCTCGTCAATGCGCCGTTCGGCCGGACCCTGCTCGCGATCCGGGAGAACGCCGAGCGCGCGGAATTCGTGGGCGTCCACGTCAAGCGCATGCAGCTCCTGGCCTTCGTCATCTCGGGCGGAGTGTCCGGCCTCGCCGGGGCGCTCTTCGCGCTCTTCAGCCGCGGGGCCTTCCCCGACTATGCGTTCTGGACGAAGTCGGCGGAGGTCCTGCTCATGACGCTCCTCGGCGGTCCCTACGTCTTCCTCGGCCCGGCGCTGGGGGCGGGAATCCTGATCGTGCTCAACTCGGTGGTGACGTCGTTCACCGAGTACTGGCCGATTGTGCTCGGCGTCATCTTGTTGACGCTGATCTACGTGTTCCCCGGCGGGGTCATGCGCCTCATCCGCAGCCGGGCGACGCCGGCGGCGGCGACGAGGTCGCGATGGCCTCGACGATCGAGGCCCGGCGATGACAGCGCCGTCGCTGCTCGAGGTCACGGATGTCTCGCGGTCCTTCGGCGGCTTCCAGGCTCTGGGCGGAGTGACGCTGCGCGTGGAGCCCGGCGAGATCTCGGCGGTGATCGGGCCCAACGGCGCGGGCAAGACCACGCTGTTCAACGTCATCACGGGACACCTGGTCCCGGACTCGGGGCGCGTGGGCTTCGGCGGCCGCGACATCACGGGGCAGCCGCCGCACGCGATTTGCCGTCTCGGTCTCGCGCGCTCGTTCCAGCGCACGAACATCTTCCCGCGCCTCACCGTGTTCGAGAACGTGCAGATCGCCATCCTGTCCCACGAGGGCCGCGCGTATGGGGTCTGGTCTCCCGCGCGGAGCCTCGCCCGCGAGCGCACGATGGCCGTCCTCGAGGACGTGGGCCTGGCCCACCGGGCCGCGGACGCGAGCGGGAGCCTCTCGTACGGCGACCAGAAGCAGCTCGAGCTGGGCATCGCGCTCGCGCTCGAGCCCACGCTCCTGCTCCTCGACGAGCCGACGGCGGGCATGTCGCCTCAGGAGACCAGGGACGAGCATCGCCCTCGTCGAGCGCATCGCCCGGCAGCGCAAGCTCACCGTGCTCTTCACCGAGCACGACATGGGCGTGGTCTTCTCGGTGGCGCAGAGCATCCGCGTGCTCCACCAGGGACGCATCATCGCGGAGGGCCGCCCCGAGGAGATCCGCGGCCACGCCGAGGTCAAGCGGGTGTACCTCGGTGAGGGCGTGCTGGCCCGGCGCCGGCCGCGGCGATGAAGCTCGAAGTCCGCGACCTCTACACGAGCTACGGGCTCAGCCAGATCCTCTTCGGCGTCAGCCTCGAGGTCGCCGAGGGGAAGGCGTGTGCCTCCTCGGCCGCAATGGCGTGGGAAAGACGACCACCCTGCGCAGCATCGTGGGGCTCACCCCGCCGCGCCGGGGGCGCGTGATGTTCGACGGCACCGACATCACCGGCTGGCCGCCCTTTCGCGTGCGCGCGCCGAGGGATCGGCTTCGTGCCGCAGGAGCGGCGCATCTTCGGGGACCTGTCGGTGCGGGAGAACCTCGAGGTCGCACGCCGGGCCGCGATCGGGGCGGGCTGGACGGTGGAGCGCGTGTACGCGGCCTTCCCGATCCTCGCCAGACTCGACCGCCGGCGCGCCGGCCATCTCTCCGGAGGCGAGCAGCAAATGCTCGCCGTGGGCCGGGCCCTCATGGGCAATCCGCGCCTGCTCATCCTGGACGAGCCCTCGGAGGGACTCGCCCCGATCGTGGTGGAGGCGCTGGCCGACCAGATCGCCGCGCTGAAGGCCGAGGGCATGACGCTCTTGATGGCCGAGCAGAACCTGGCCCTGGCGCTGGCCCTCGCCGACCGGATCTCCATCCTGGACAAGGGCCACGTCCGGTTCGCCGGCAGTGCGGAGGAGTTCGAGGCCGACGAATCGCTCCGCCAGGAGTACCTGACCGTGTAGCAACTCGGAGGGGCTCCGCCCTTCCGAATCCTCCCCGAGAACGGGGCTGCGCCGGCAAAGCCGGCGCTCGAGCGATCGAACGGGGCCTTCGACGGCTCCCCGAGCCTCCCCGTCGAACCGGTTTGCGGCCGGCGGATCCGGCGCTCGAAGCGGCGGCCACGCTAGAATCACGGAGCGGCAGTGAGAGGTGTGCCATGGCTTCGTTCGCCGCCGACATCGACGCGATCTTCTCCGCAATGGAACCGCTCCGGACTCGCCGGGTTGCGCCGTCCTGATCACGGTGGATGGCGACCCCTCTATCGGCGCGGCCACGGACTAGCCAGTCTCGAGCACGGGGCGCCGATCACCTCGGCCACGGTCTTCAATGTCGGGTCGATCTCCAAGCAATTCACGGCGATGGCGATTCTGCTCCTCGAGGACGAGGGCAAGCTCACGCTCGACGACGATGTCCGCCGCTACGTGCCGGAGCTCCCGGATTTCGGGACCCCGATGACCATCCGTCACCTCCTGACCCACACCAGTGGCCTGCGAGAGCAGTCGCATCTGCTCGCGCTCGCGGGCTGGCGCGACGGCGATGTCGTCGCCGAACGCGACGTCCTCGACCTGGTGATCCGGCAGCGCGCGCTCAACTTCGCGCCCGGCGAGGACTTTCAGTACAACAACACCGGATACACCTTGCTCGCCTTGGCGGTGCGGCGGGTGTCCGGTCTCGCGCTGCGCGCCTATGCGGATCAGTGGATCTTCAAGCCCCTCGGCATGGCGCAGACGTTCTTCAACGATGACCATACGACGATCGTCCCGCACCGCGCCGACGCCTACGGTCCCGGCCCGCACGGCCGGCTCTACCGGTGGATGCCCGCGTCCGACCACGTCGGCCCGACCAACCTCTTCACATCCGTCGAGGACCTGATCCGCTGGTCGGATAATTTCGTCCGCCCTCGGGTGAGGGCCCGAGATTGATCGAGCGCTTGACCACCCGGGTCGGCTGAACGATGGCCGGCTCCACGGCTATGCGTGTGGTCTCGAGATCGGCCGCTATCGGGGGCTTAGGATCGTGAGCCACGGCGGGATCCAGCACGGCTATCGCGCGCGTCTGGCCCTATACCCCGACCAGCGCTTCGCGGTCGCCATCCTCGCCAACCTCAGCACGATCGTGCCCGGCCCGCTTGTCCGGAGAATCACCGACGTCCTCATCGATCACGGCCTCGTGCCGGGAGCGCGCGGAGCTCCGGCACTCGACCGCGTCGCCCTGACGCAAGAGGAGCTGACCCGCCATTGCGGCCTCTACCTCGACGCACAGACGGGCGGCCTCGCCCGGGTCTCTCTCGATGACGGCCGTCTGATGCTCGGCTGGCCGCCCGCCGCCGACGAGATGATCCCGCTGGCGCCGGACCGGTTCCGACTCGGCGCCACCGACGTCGAGGCCGTGTTCGTCCCGACACGGGATGGCAACGCGCGCCTCGAAGTCATCGGATCCGCCCGGGAAATCGAATCGACGCTCGGGCGCCGGGTCTACGCGTGGCGCGCGCCGGCCCATCCGACGGCCGAGCAGCTCGAGGAGTACACCGGCCGCTATGAGAGCCCCGACGTGGGCAGCCTCGAGTTCGTGGTCGGCGACGGCACCCTCATCGTGAGGACCAGGAAGGGCGGCGACGTGTCGCTCACCCCGACGTTTCGAGACGCGTTCTTCGATCGCGGCCTGTGCTTCTACACCTTCGTCCGGGATCCGCGCGATTCCGTGAACAGCGTTCTTGTCTCGACGGATCGGATTCGCGCGCTTGCCGTTCGCGCGGCGGGCA